>ERZ1023652.8-NODE-8-length-63827-cov-7.315385_pt1 | contig 63827 bp, 76 predicted proteins | sample MGYA00520879_ERZ1023652 | MGnify/ENA primary metagenome ERZ1023652 (study PRJEB33180, sample SAMEA4044469) | wastewater metagenome | place: Denmark | collected 2016-04-02 | study: EMG produced TPA metagenomics assembly of the PRJEB13832 data set (Local surveillance of...
CAACAGCCCCCAACAGCCCCTAAAAAACCAAACCCCAAATCATCGAAACCACAACAAAAAACACCCGTCGTCCCCAAAGGACCAACGAGTGTTTGAAATCGGAAACGATTATTTTGCGTCCGCTTCGAGGCTGGCGAATCCTTCTTCCAACACTTTTTTCAGTGTTGTAGCGGATAGATCCATTTTTTCCTGTTCTGCATCAGATAAAGGAATTTCGATGATATTGCGGATACCGGAACGGTTGATGACTGCCGGAACGCCGATGAAGACATCTTTGTGGTTGTATTCTCCATCCAAATAGACGGATAAAGGCATAATCGCGTTTTCGTCATTCAGGATTGCTTTTGTGATACGGGCTAAGGCTACAGCGATTCCGTAGAAAGTCGCTCCTTTTTTCTCGATGATTTCATACGCAGCGTCGCGTACTTTGAAGAAGACGTCGACTAAAGCTTTTTCATCGACAGCAGAAGTTTGTTTCACCCATTCGTAAATTTGCAGGCCGCCAACGTTAGCGTGGGACCACACGGGGAATTCGGTGTCGCCGTGTTCCCCTAAGATATAGGCGTGAACATTACGGGTATCTACGCCTACAAGTGCAGCGATGCTTTGGCGGAATCGAGCGCTGTCCAGGGAAGTGCCTGAACCGATGACACGGTTAGCGGGAAGTCCTGAAAATTTCCAAGTTGCATAAGTAAGGATATCCACTGGATTGGATGCGACCAAGAAAATGCCGTCGAATCCACTAGCCATGATCTCTCCGATGATTGATTTGAATATGCGCAAGTTTTTGCTTACTAGATCGAGACGGGTTTCGCCAGGTTTTTGGGCAGCTCCCGCAGTCAATACTACGATATCAGCGTCGTGACAATCTGCGTACGATGCTGCGTAAATTCTCTTCGGTGAAGTATAAGCTAAAGCGTGGGAAAGATCGATCGCATCTCCCTCTGTTTTTGCTTTGTTGATATCGATGATACCCAACTCATGACCGATGTTTTGAGTAACCAATGCAAACGCATAGCTTGATCCAACAGCGCCGTCACCGACTAAAATAATTTTTTGTCCCGTATTTCCACTCAATTCTGCCATTATAATGCTCCTCTCGTTATTTGCTGGTTCTATTATAACACTAAACAAAGGTGATTACTCTTTGGGCCTATCCCGATCGGCAAAGATTTTCAGAACCAACGATGATTGCGCGACAGTGATAGAAAGTGAACAACCTGTGAAATGATATATAAATATATTATAAAATAAAACACTTCTATTTACAATGGGGGTTTGCGAGTTTGTTCACAACATTCATAATATTTTTTGCCCATGCCAATCCGATTTCTTACGAATATGCGAGGAGTATGGTATACTAAGTGCATGTAAACTGTGCGGATGAAATTCGTGCGGCCTTTTTTGGCGTAAAGGGAAGAAGGTACTTGTTCCCAGACGGAGTGAACAACAACTGGAAAAATAGGGGAATATAAATGAAAATGATCGTTGGATTGGGGAACCCAGGTCCTAAGTATACCGATACGAAGCATAATGTCGGCTTTATTACTTTAGACGAGTGGGCCTTTCAGAATAAAGAGAAATACAATAAAAATAAATTTGAAGCGTTATACATAGAGACCACCGTAGACGGTGAAAAAGTTTTATTCGTCAAGCCGCTGACATTCATGAATGATTCGGGAAGAGCGGTGAGACCATTGATGGACTACTACAACATTGCAATCGAAGATCTGGTTGTCGTATACGATGATATGGATATGCCTGTAGGGAAAATAAGGCTTCGACAAAAAGGTGGAGCTGGCGGGCATAATGGCATCAAAAGCTTGATCCAGCACCTAGGTACTCAGGATTTCAACCGAATCCGCATCGGGGTCGGAAGACCTCAACACAATATGACGGTCGTTCAGCACGTTTTGAGTCCTTTTCCGAAAGATGAACACGCCGAAATGTTGCACTCCGTAAAAGAAAGTGTGGATGCAATCGACCACTTCATCAAAGGGAACAATTTTTTGGAAACAATGAATCAATTCAATAAAAGAGGTTAGGTTCAGCTTTAGCTGGACCTCTTTTGTGTCTGCTGTACAATCTGCAATAATGAATCGAGATGAAAGCGATAACCTTTTCTTCTGCAGAACATATGATTAATGAGGAGAATATCAATGAAAGATATAGAAAAATATTTAAAGGAAACAGTAAATATACAGACGTTATTGTCTGAAATCAATTCAGAACTACCACAGTTGGTAGCAGGGCTTTCCGGATCAGGCCGCAATCTGCTGACGAATATCCTGTTCGAAGAATTGCAGAAGACGATTGTTGTCTTGACCCCGAATTTGCTCCAAGCGACCCAAGTGTACGAAGACATTAGTCAAATGGCGCCGGAGGTTCCTTTGTATATCTTCCCGGTTGAGGAATCGGTTGCGGCGGAACTGGCGTTTTCATCACCCGAATACCGCAGTCAACGGGTTGAAACGTTGGATTTTCTGAATAGCGGCAAAAAAGGGATCGTTGTGATCCCAGCTGCCGGATTCAAAAAAATCCTCTCTCCAGCTTCAATCTGGGAAACGCATTGTCTAGATTTTTCCGTTGGCATGGAGTTGGATATGGACAGCTTGCCTGAGAAATTGGTTGCAATGGGATATTCACGAGAACGGATGGTTGCCAGCCCAGGTGAGTTCAGCATTCGCGGAGGCATCATCGACATCTATGCCCTGAACGAAGAGAACCCCTTGCGAATGGAACTGTTCGATACCGAAATCGACACATTGCGTTATTTCGATGCCTACACCCAAAAATCCGTCGACTCTATCGAAACTGTCCGAATTTTGCCGGCGCAGGACACAATTTTCACGAAAGCGGAGATAGTCAAGCAGGCCAGTGCGGTAGAGAAAAAGGCTGAGAAGGCCATCAAAGGTATCAAGAATCAAGAAGTCAAAGAAAGTATGACTCGTGTATTCTCCGAACTGACGGATAATATGAAACGTGGCGAACTGTCTAAGGATCCGCAGCTCTACACAAGCTTAGTCTATCCGGAACAGCCTACGATTTTGGACTATATCTCCGAAGATGCGCTGCTGATCGTGGACGATTACAGCCGCATACTTGAGGTTGAAAGGACAATAGAAAGCGAATCATCGGAATGGAAAATGTCCAAAGTGTCGGAAGGCGTATGCTTGCCTTCACAGGATTTCAGCGCGGATATCCGCGAGGTGATCAAAAAATCCAAACAGCATCGCATCTATTACGCACTGTTCCATAGGGGCTTCGGAAATATGCGCTTCCACGGAGTCTATCCTTTCCAATACCGAACGCTGAACAACTTCTTCAGTCAGATGCCGCAAGTCAAGCTGGAAATGGAACGTTGGCTTAAGCAGCATATGACGGTTTTTGTCATGGTCCCGTCTTTCGAACGCGCTGAAAAGGTGCAGCGGATATTCGCGGATTTCGGCGTCCATAGCTACATCAAAGGCAACGATCCGTTTATCGAGAATAAGGTGAATATCCTGGTCGGCGGAATGGCGAACGGATTCGAATTGCCGCAGGAAAAAGTGGTATTCGTCACTGAAAAGGAACTTTTCAATAAAGTCACTAAGAAACAGCCGCATCGCCAAAAAATGACGAATGCCGAGAGACTGAAGAGTTACACGGAACTGAACCCCGGTGATTATGTCGTTCACGTAAATCACGGGATAGGACTCTACACGGGCATGGAAACGATTGAAGTTGGAGGTGTCCACCAAGACTACATGTCGATCGCATACCAGGAGGGAGCCAAATTATTCATTCCTGTGACGCAGATCCATCTGATCCAAAAATATGTCTCCTCCGATGCCAAAACGCCCAAAATGCACAAATTGGGTGGGACGGAATGGGCGAAAACGAAAAAGAAAGTTGCTTCGAAAATCGAAGATATCGCTGATGAATTGATCGAACTGTACGCCAATCGCGAATCAGAAAAAGGGTACGCCTATCAACCGGATACGCCGGAGCAACTCGAATTCGAGAACGCCTTCCCTTACACTGAAACGGATGACCAACTGCGTAGTACTGCTGAAATCAAGGCGGACATGGAGAGCATCAAGCCGATGGATCGCTTGCTTGTCGGTGATGTAGGTTACGGAAAAACGGAAGTTGCGATGCGGGCCATCTTTAAGGCAGTGCAGGAAGGAAAACAAGCTGCTTTCCTTGTCCCTACGACCATCTTGGCGCAACAGCACTATGAATCGTTGACCCAACGATTTGAAGAGTACCCATTTGAAATCGGTTTGTTGAGCCGCTTCCGCACGAAGAAACAGCAAGATGAAACACTTGCCGGCATCCGGAAAGGAACAGTTGATATCGTTATCGGCACGCACCGGATCTTATCGAAGGACGTTGTTTTCGCTGATTTGGGATTATTGGTGGTCGACGAAGAACAACGATTTGGTGTGAAACATAAAGAGCGCTTGAAACAACTGAAAGCTTCTGTGGATGTATTGACGTTGACGGCAACACCGATTCCGCGTACTCTGCATATGTCGATGCTAGGGGTCAGAGATCTCTCCGTCATCGAAACGCCGCCGGCAAACCGCTATCCGGTTCAGACATATGTCATGGAACAGAATAACGGAGCCGTCCGGGATGCGATCGAAAGAGAGTTGGCCCGCGGAGGTCAGGCTTTCTACCTCTACAATCGGGTGGAAACCATCGAGAAGAAAGCCCAGGAGATCCGCGAACTCGTCCCCGATGTCCGTGTCGCAGTGGCGCATGGCCAGATGACGGAAGTCCAACTCGAAAATGTCATCATGGATTTCATCGAAGGCCGCTACGATGTGCTGGTCACCACAACCATTATAGAAACAGGTGTAGACATCCCGAATGTCAATACGCTCTTCATCGAAAATGCCGATCGGATGGGCTTGTCGCAACTGTATCAATTGCGCGGACGTGTCGGTAGGACAAATCGGATTGCCTATGCCTATCTGATGTATCAGCCGAACAAGATGCTGACTGAAGTCAGTGAAAAAAGACTGCAGGCGATCAAAGAATTCACGGAACTGGGCGCGGGCTTCAAGATTGCTATGCGTGACTTGTCGATACGTGGAGCTGGGAACCTATTGGGTGCGCAACAGCACGGCTTCATCGACTCGGTTGGATTCGACCTCTACTCGGAGATGCTGGGAGAAGCAGTTGCGGCCAAACGTGGATTGAAAGCGAAATCGAAGCGTTCGATCGTCGAAATTGATTTGAGTATAGATGCTTATATACCAGCCGATTATATAGAGGATGAACGGCAGAAAATCGACTTCTACAAACGGATCCAGCGTATCGAAAGTGTCGCTGATCATGATGAAATCGATGCAGATCTGATTGACCGCTTCGGTGATTATCCGCAAGAGGTTTCCGATTTGTTGGAGGTTGGTCTGATAAAAAATTACGCAGAAAAGAGTCAAATCGAAACAATCAAGCGCCAAGGCGAAACGGTCGTCATCACCTTTTCTCAAGAAGCGACTGTCCGCTTGCAGGGGCCTGCAGTGTTTGAAGCCCTCAGCAACATACCATTGAAGGCGCAGATTAATCTGAATAATGCCAAATTGGTTGTCAGTGTGGTTATTGGGAAATTACCGAACCGCCAATGGCTGAATCATTTGAATGCTTTCATCAAAGCTTGCGTAGCTGAAACGGATGGAACAGATGGAAAATAATCGCTTGAAGCAGATGATGAAAGGTGCGCTGTTGCTGTCTTTAGCCGCTTTCATCAGCAAAATACTCAGTGCGGTGTATCGTGTGCCGTTCCAGAATATGGTGGGAAACACAGGCTTTTATGTCTATCAGCAAGTTTATCCTATCTATGGTATCGGTATGACGTTCGCTCTATCGGGTTTTCCGGTATTTCTTTCGAAGATGATTGCGGAAACGCCGGATAGCGGGACCCGCAGGATGATATTGAAACGCAGCCTGGTCATACTTGGCGTCTTCGGATTCATCCTGTTCATGGGGATTTATGGCTTTTCAGGTCGACTGGCGCTACTGATGGGAGATCCGGAGCTGAAGCCGATTTTGCAATCGGTATCCTGGATGTTTTTGTGGATGCCGATATTGGCAACATTGCGGGGGTATTTCCAAGGCAATTACCGCATGGAGCCGACAGCTGTTTCGCAAGTAGCGGAGCAGCTCGTGCGTGTCGGTGCGATTCTTTTTGCGGCGTATCTGTACACACAAACAAAAGGGGATCTCTATGCGATGGGCGCAAATGCCATGAGCGGTGCGACTATCGGTGCGATCCTTGGCAGTCTTATCCTGTTGGTCGCCTATCACAAAGAAAGGCAGAATGATGATACGCTGTTGCTGGATGGGCGACTTCTGAAACAGGAATCGTCGGATGCCCAATGGGGACGTCTGATCCGCCGTTACGCGACTGAAGGGGCGACGATTTGTCTGTTGAGCGCTATCTTGGTCCTGTTCCAGCTCATTGATTCGTTTACACTCTACAACGGCTTGTTGGACGGCGGTAAAGCCAGCGACTTTGCCAAAAATGTCAAGGGAATCTATGACCGTGGGCAGCCGCTTGTGCAGTTGGGCATGGTGGTGGGGACTGGTTTTTCGACCAGCTTCATTCCGATGATGAGCCAAGCGCACGCACAAAATCGCCAAAACGAATTCACCCGATCAGCCATGTCGTTGCTGCGGATGACAAGTGTTTTTTCAGCAGCTGCGGTAACGGGATTGTTGGCTATTTTGCCGAATGTCAACAACATGCTTTTTGGGGACCGGGAAGGAATTGCCGTTCTGTCCGTATACATTTTGGCCATTTTTGCGGCTTCGATCATGACAGCCTATCATTCCATCCTACAAAGTTTGGGTCAGTACAAGATTTCTTTGGTTGCACTGGCAGCGGGGCTTACGGTCAAATTCTTCGGCAATTTGCTGTTGGTGGAACCGCTGGGGACGATGGGAGCAAGCATTGCTTTGATAGCCGGTTTGGCTGCCATGGTGTTGGTGCTTTGGATGAACAGTGAACGCGCCTTGCGGGATGTCTGGTTCACGGATCACTTTGTCCGCAAACTGCTGGCTGGATGCGTTGTCCTTTTTGTTACGGTATGGGCGTTGCGGGTCGGTCTGGAAAGGTATCTCTTCACTGATGGAGGCCGGCTGACGGATTCCGTGATAGCTGTGGTGACAGTTTGTGCTGGTGTGGGCGTATTCTTATGGTATATTTTAAAGGTGAGGCTCTTAACTTTGCGGGAGTGGGTAAGTATTCCGTTCGGGAAAAAACTGCTGCGCAAATTGCCGGATAAAACGAGCGATTTAAAATAGGAAAGCTTTCCAGAAGGAGAATTATATGGGTAAAATTGAAATAATGGGGCTTGGAGCCGGAGATTTGGAACAACTGCCTTATGGCGTACACAGTCGCTTGCTGGCAGCTGACTTCGTCCATCTGCGGACCAAAGAGCACCCGGTCGTTGAAAATCTGAAGGCTGCAGGCGTGCAGTTTGAAAGTTTTGATGACATATATGAATCGAAGGATAATTTTGATGACGTATACCGTCAGATCGCAGATCAGTTATTGGAAAAGGCAAAAACGCAGGATCTGATTTATGCAGTACCGGGACACCCGTTGGTTGCGGAGGATTCCGTCAAGCATCTGCTGGAGAACGAGGCGGGGATCGAAGTGGAAATCGTCGGGGGGAAGAGTTTCATCGACGATTTCTTTCAGGCGGTAGCCATCGATCCGATCGAGGGTTTCCAATTGGTGGATGGGTTGACCTTCCACCAGGACCAGCTGAGCTTAGGCAATCACCTGATCATCATGCAAGTTTTCAATGAATTTGTGGCCAGTGATGTAAAATTGAAGCTGATGGAGAAATATCCGGATGAACACCAAGTGGCATTGGTCGATGCGGCAGGGACAAAGATGCAGAAAGTGACTTGGTGCCCGTTGTACGAGATGGACAGGCTAGAGGGCGTGCACAACTTGCTCTCCTTGTATGTTCCACCGCTTGAGAAAGATGAGCGAACGAAAAGCTTTGAGTTGACCCAAGCTTACATGGATGCCATCGTAGAAAAAGATGTTTGGGTGCAATCGCAGACGCACGAAAGCTTATTGCCCTATCTGAAGGAAGAATGCGAAGAAGTTGCCGAAGCGATCCAGAACGATGATATCGATAACCTGATCGAAGAGTTGGGCGATATTCTGCTCCAGGTTTTCTATCACGCCTCATTCGGCGAGCGGGAAGGGTTTTTCACGATGGAGGATATTCTGGAAACCTTGAACAAAAAGTTACGCAGACGCCATCCGCATGTTTTTGACGGGGTGAAGGCTGATACAATCGAGGAAATCGATAAGATGTGGCAAGCGATAAAAGCAAAAGAAAAGGGGAATTCCGATGAGACTAGATAAATTTTTGAAAGTATCCCGCTTGATCAAACGCAGATCGGTCGCCAAAGAAGTGGCGGACAAAGGGCGCATCCTGATCAACGGAAAGCAAGCAAAATCGAGTTCGACTGTCAAAGTCGGAGATGAAATGACGCTGCAGTTCGGAAACAAAACCGTCGTCGTGCGCGTCGACAAAATTGTGGAAACGACTAAAAAGGATGAAGCGCAGGAAATGTATACCCTCATCAGCGAAACGGTCGCACCCAGAACGGAAGAAAATCGCTTCTGATGATGCGAAAGGCCATGGACAATCCGCGCCGTTTCTTCTATACTTTTACATGAGTAAAACGATTCGGAGATAATGCGGGGTTGGAAGTTTCAAGGAGGCGATCTGGGTGAAGGAAAAGACGAAGAAAAGGCCAGCTGACAACGTAACCGTGATGCAAAATGATTTTACGAAGGCGCAGCACAGTCAGAAACGTATATTTCAGAGGGAAAAGAAAGCCCATATGAGAAGATTATCCCTGATTTTTGTCGTCGGCGCTGCCCTGATTGTGCCGTGCCTGTGGAAAACAGTCGGAAACTGGCTGGAAATCCGTAAGTTGGATGCTGCAATCGTTTTGGCCCAAACTGATAAAAAACAGGCTGAGGACGAAAATACGCAATTGACTTATGAAGTCAAACTGTTGCAGGATGACGAATACATCGCCAAATTGGCACGCGGTAAATATTATTTGAGCAGAGACGGCGAGATCATCTTTAGTTTGCCAGAGGATAATCAGACAAAAATGGCCGAGAAACAAGAGAATGCGGAAGATTTGGATTCATGAATACAGCGATGGATAAAGATTCTATTTTTTTCTGCATAATCCATGGTATAATTAGTTGAGCAAAAATGAAGGAGGAACTTTTTTTTTATGTCAATAGAAGTTGGGAACAAAGTATCAGGAAAAGTTACAGGGATTACAAATTTTGGTGCATTCATTGATTTAGGTGGCGGTAAGACAGGACTAGTTCATATTAGTGAAATTTCTGATACTTTCGTAAAGGAAATAAAGGACGTTTTGAAGGTTGGCGATGAAGTGACCGTTAAGGTGATGTCCATTGCGGATGATGGGAAGATCGGTTTATCCATCCGTAAAGCTGTGGACAAGCCAGCAGGGGAAGTTTCCAGACCTCAACGAGAAAGCAGACCGTATCAAAAAAGTACAACTCCTCGCCCGGAAGGCTCTTTTTCTAAAGGCAGAAAAGATTTCTCAGCCCATCAGGATAAAGGTCTTAAAAACGACTTTGACTCGTTGATGAGCAGCTTCTTGAAGGATAGCGAAGACCGTTTGACTTCCATCAAACGCAATACGGAAGGCAAACGCGGCGGCCGTGGCGGCAGACGTGGATAGAAAACAGTAATTTCTAGAGGATGGGCAAAAGGGAAACCGATTGTCACACCCTCTTTTTTGCTTTACGAAGAAAGAAAGCAGGGGTACTATGCAGGAATATATTCTGCGTCTATGCAAAGAAGTGGAACGTCACCGACTATGGGAAAAAGAAAGCCGCTTGCTTGTAGCGGTATCCGGCGGCGTAGATTCCATGGCATTATTGGGGCTAATCCAACAATTGCCGCGGGAATGGCAACCACAGTTCGCAGTGGTGCATGTCCACCATCATCTCAGGGAAGAATCAGATGATGAATTCCGGATGATTAAAGACTACTGCAGGAATCAAGGAATAGCTTTTTTCGCCGAACATTGGTCAGAAGAAAAACATCCGAAGTCAAACCTGGAAATGGCAGCAAGGGAATTCCGCTATGCCTTCTTTGCCGACATGATGCAAAAATGGCCAGCGACCCACTTGGTGACAGCGCATCATGCGGATGATCAGCTGGAGACGATTCTGATGCGTTTGGTGAGGGGAAGCACGTTGAAGGGCATATCAGGCATCGCTTTTTCACGCGCTTTTGGCCGAGGGCAACTCGTTCGTCCGTTGCTGTCGTTCCAAAAAGACGATCTCTACCGGATCTGCGGGATGGCCGGAATCCCTTATCTGGAAGACAGCACCAATTCGGAACTGACGTTTTCGCGGAACAGATACCGGAACAGCATCATCCCGTTGCTGCAGTTGGAAAACCAACAGGCATCCAGGCATTTCGGCGATTTTTCGGAAGATCTCCAGGATGTGTTGAAGGTCGTTCAGCCAATTGTAGCGGATTCTTTTCGCTCGTTGTTCACCAGAGATGATGCGGATTGGGTTTTGGATCTGGTCGGGTGGCAGGCCTGTGACATTTCCTTGCAGCGGCTTGTGCTCAGCTATTTTGTGACGGAACAGCTGATACCGGCAGGATATGACTTCCGGAGGAGCCAACTGACTGCTGTGATGGATCTTGCCAAGAACCAATCTCCGCAAAAGCAAATATCTTTGGTGGGAGGGTGGCAGGCCAGAAAAAGGTATGATAAACTTATTTTCTTATCCCCTGATTCGGCCAGAACCGCTTTTTCTGCTTTTTCTGAAGAATTGGAGCTAAATAAATGGGTAACCTTGCCATATCATGGTAGAATAGGATTATTTCATAGCGATAATGCGTTTTCAAAAGAACTTCCGAAGAATGCTCTAAGCGTCGTCATCAAGGACGAAACGGCATATATGCCTATTACTGTGCGTTCCCGGCGTTCGGGGGATAAGATCGTTTTGAACAAAGACCAGCCATTCACAAAAAAAGTGAGCCGGCTTTTTGTGGATAAAAAAATTCCGGATGAAGAAAGACGAAAAGCCTGTATCGTCACTGATGGCGAGGGACGTATCTTATGGGTGCCGGGCTATGCCCAGTCCGTCTGGTTGTCCGAGAATGACAACGAACAAACGTGTTACAGATTGATCTACATAAAATAATTTTTTGAGGTGAAAGAAATGTTGCATCCTGATATCGAGGAAGTATTATACAGTGAAGAAGAAATCAGCGCAGTAGTCAAAGACTTGGGCGCGCAATTGACGAAAGAATATGAAGGGAAAAATCCATTAGTGATCGGTGTACTGAAAGGAGCCGTCATGTTCATGACCGACTTATCGCGTGCTATGGACTGCGACCTGGAGCTGGATTTCATGGACGTTTCCAGCTATGGAGCGGGAATGGAATCAAGCGGCGATGTGAAAATCCTGAAAGATTTGGATACGACCGTGGACGGACGCGATCTGTTGATTGTGGAGGACATCATTGACACTGGGCGGACTTTAAGCTACTTGATTGAAATATTCAAATACCGCAAAGCCAAATCCATAAAAGTAGTCACGTTGATGGATAAAAAAGAACGCCGCGTAGTGGATTTGGAAGCGGATTACATTGGTATCAATGTTCCGAATGAGTTCGTTGTTGGATACGGATTGGACTTCAACGAAAAGTACCGCAATCTCCCTTATATCGGTATTCTAAAAACCGAAGTTTATGAGTAAAATCATTCGTTAAAATTGGTCAGATATGATATGATTAATGGGATACTAGTATATTGAGCACACAAAAAAGATGAGACGTAAGATAAAGTCTGCGAAGAACGATATCTGACGAGGAGGTTCTAATGAAAAAAAATAATTTTCTTAAAAGCAGCGGCTTTTATGTTCTGATCTTCCTTGCGATCATTGCAGTGGTTTCGATGATTACAGGCGGCATGGAAACAGAGACGAGCCAAGAAATTTCATCAAGCGAATTTATGGATGCATTGAACTCGGAAGAGGTGGATAATTTTACGATCCAACCGGGTGCAGGCGTTTATGAAATCAGCGGTGAGTACCGCAGCGAACAAGAACTGGAAGTGGCTGATTCGTCAAGCGATTTACTATTGTTTGATGATACGACCAGTACAACAACAAAGAATTTTACAACCAGAGTTTTACCGAATGACGAAACACTGAAACAAATCACGGAAAGCGCTGAAACGACGGAAACACAAATGGTGTCGTTGGAAGAAGATCAGTCCGGTGCATGGATCAGTATCCTGTTCAGCGTATTACCGATCGTCATCTTCATATTCTTCATGTACATGATGATGGGTCAAGCTGGAGGCGGACAAGGCGGTAACCGCAATGTGATGAACTTCGGCAAAACGAAGTCTGAAGATGCCACCAAAAAGCCTATCAAAGTACGTTTTTCTGACGTTGCTGGTGCAGAGGAAGAGAAACAAGAGCTTGTTGAAGTAGTTGAATTTTTGAAGGATCCACGTCGTTTCACTGCACTTGGCGCAAGAATTCCGGCAGGCGTTTTGCTTGAAGGACCTCCAGGTACAGGTAAGACCTTATTGGCCAAAGCTGTCGCTGGTGAGGCTGGTGTGCCTTTCTTCTCGATTTCCGGTTCTGAATTCGTAGAAATGTTTGTCGGTGTCGGTGCCAGCCGTGTGCGTGACTTGTTCGATCAAGCCAAAAAAGCTGCTCCTGCAATCATCTTCATCGATGAAATCGATGCAGTTGGGCGTCAACGTGGCGCCGGTATGGGTGGCGGCCATGATGAACGCGAACAAACACTGAATCAACTGTTAGTTGAGATGGACGGTTTCTCAGGTAATGAAGGCATCATCGTAATTGCCGCAACAAACCGTTCCGATGTACTCGATCCGGCATTGCTTCGTCCAGGCCGTTTTGACCGCCAGATTTTGGTGGGAAGACCGGATGTAAAAGGCCGTGAAGCGATATTGAAAGTACATTCCCGCAACAAACCGTTGGCAAGCAATGTCGATCTGAAAGTTGTCGCGCAACAAACACCAGGCTTCTCTGGAGCAGATCTGGAAAACCTGTTGAACGAAGCTGCGTTGGTTGCAGCCAGACGGAACAAAACAAAAATTGATGCCCTTGATGTGGATGAGGCGCATGACCGTGTCATCGCCGGCCCTGCCAAGCGGGATCGTGTCATCAGCAAGCGCGAACGCGAAATGGTTGCCTACCATGAAGCCGGCCACACGATTGTCGGTATGGTACTGAGCGATGCGCGCATTGTCCACAAAGTTACGATCGTTCCACGCGGTCGCGCGGGTGGATATGCAATCATGCTTCCGAAAGAAGATCGATTCCTCATGACGAAGGATGAGTTGTTGGAACAAGTTGTCGGATTGCTTGGTGGACGTGTAGCGGAGGAAGTTGTCTTCAACGTCCAAACTACGGGCGCCAGCAACGACTTCGAACAGGCTACGGGCTTGATCAGAAGCATGGTTACCGAATACGGTATGAGTGATAAGTTGGGTACTGTACAGTATGAAGGAAATCATCAAGTATTCGTCGGTCGTGACTACGGTCAAACCAAAGCATACTCTGAAGATATTGCTTACCAAATCGACTCGGAAGTCCGTCGCATGATGAATGATGCGCATATCAGAGCGCGTCAAATCATCGAAGAACACCGTGAACAACTGAATTTGATCGCTGAGAAATTGTTGGAACTGGAAACATTGGATGAGAAAACAATCCGCAGCCTGTTCGAAACCGGCCAAATGCCTTCGGACTCAAATACAGAAGAATATCCAAGCGAAAAAGCACAGTCTTTTGAAGAGGCCAAACGGGCCCTTGAAAAGAAAGAAGCTGAAAAAATTCATCAGGAAGAGCAGATGCTTGCTGATGATGAATCCCAAGATTCATTACCTGCTGCCGATGGAAAAGCAGAAAATGAATCGGAAAATCAAGACACAGATACTGAAGAAAAATAAAACAAATAGAATTTTGCGAAAAGTCTGGGACGAAAATCCCGGACTTTTTGTCATCACCGCGTGGTTTCACAGTACCAAGTGAGCAAAGTGTGGTTGCTTTCAGCTTGACCTATAGTAGAATGATAGAGAAACAATTTAAGAATGCAATGGAGGATTATACATGAGTAGTTATTTAATTAAGGCGTTAGCCTATGAAGGACAATTCCGGGCCTATGCGATCGACGCTACAGAAGCGGTTGCTGAGGCTCAAAAAAGGCATGATACATGGAGTGCCTCTTCTGCAGCTTTGGGCCGCACAATGGTGGGGACTTTGTTGCTGGCTGCGGCTGGATTGAAGAATGAGGAAAAAATGACCGTGATCGTGAACGGAGATGGCTTGGGGGGCCGTATACTCGCTGATGCGAACGGAAAAGGCGATATCAAAGCCTATATTTCTAACCCGAATGTCAACCTTGCATTGAACGGTGATGGCAAACTGGATGTACGCGCAGTTGTGGGGACTGAAGGTACTTTGACCGTCATCAAAGATCTGGGTATGAAGGAACCGTTCACGGGACAAGTTTCTCTGGTCAGCGGCGAATTGGGCGAGGATTTCACCTACTATATGGCAAATTCTGAGCAAATCCCTTCAGCTATCGGGTTAAGCGTACTGGTTGATACGGATGATTCGATCAAAGCGGCTGGTGGATTCATGATTCAAGTGATGCCTGATGCCAGCGATGAAGCCATCACAAAAGTGGAACAAAATATCGCAGCTATTCCCTTAGTCTCCAGATTGATGGAAAACGGTGAAACGCCTGAACAGATCTTGGCGCGTATATTGGGCGAAGAAAATGTGGAAGTCCTGGAAAAGATGCCGGTTCGTTTCCACTGCGATTGTTCAAGAGAACGTTTCGCTGGTGGTTTGAGTTCAATCGGTAAAGATGAACTTCATGAGATGATTGTTGAGGATCACGGGGCTGAAGTGGTCTGCCATTTCTGTGGCGAAAAATACCATTATTCGGAAGCTGATCTTCAGGAATTGGTTACGGCCATTGATGAGAAGCGTGCCGCCAACATCTAAATTAGCCAGCGTTTCACTTGTAATGCGGTTTCGCGTAACCTACAATGAAACTAATCTGTTCGTTTGATGGAAGTGATCAGTAAAATTTAGCTTAGCTGGAGGAATCGACATGGTAAAAATAGTCTCTTCAATTGCGAGTTTGATCGGGGAAACACCGATAATCAAACTGAATAAAGTTGTGCCTGAGGGTGTGGCTGATGTTTACGTCAAGTTGGAGTCTTTCAACGCGGGCGGAAGCGTGAAAGATCGCATCGCTCTGAATATGATTGAAGTGGCTGAAGAAGAAGGACTTCTGAAACCCGGTTATACAATCGTTGAGCCGACAAGCGGAAATACAGGAGTGGGTTTGGCCATGTTGGCTGCTGCGAAAGGCTACAAAGCCATTTTTGTGATGCCGGATACGATGAGCATGGAAAGACGTTTACTGTTGGCAGCATACGGCGCAGAATTGGTTCTGACGCCAGGAGCGGAAGGAATGAATGGTTCGATTGCAAGAGCAAGGGAAATCGCAATGCAACCGGAACACTTTATGCCGATGCAGTTTGATAACTCGGCCAATCCTGCTGTGCATGAAGCCATCACAGGTCCGGAAATCATCGAGGCTTTTGAAGGCAAGACGCCGGATGCTTTTATTGCCGGAGTGGGAACGGGAGGAACCGTTACAGGAGTCGGCAAGGCTTTGCGCAAAGTCAATCCCAATGTGGAGATATATGCATTGGAGCCTACCGATTCGGCTGTGTTGAGCGGAAAGCCGAAAGGCCCGCATAAAATACAAGGTATCGGAGCCGGATTCATCCCGTCTGTATTGGATACGACACTGTACAACGGTATTGTCCAAGTCTCCAATGAACAAGCTTTCGAAATGGCTCGACGCGTTGCGCGGGAAGAAGGCGTTTTGGTGGGGATTTCAGGCGGAGCTGCCATCGCTGGTGCGATTGAAGTGGCCATCCGTTTAGGCAAAGGCAAATCTGTCGTGACGGTGGCACCGGATAACGGAGAACGCTACCTGTCCACGCCTCTGTTCAGCGTAGAATAATAGATGGAAAAAGAAGGGCAGGCCGATCGGATGGCTTGTTCTTTTTTCTTATCGGCGAGTCACCATACATAATTGGATAAGATATTTTTCTTTTCTTACGGATTGTAAGATGATAGAATGGTCCAAGAGTTTTTTAGCATCCAAAAAATGGATGGAATCAACATAAATAAATAAATAAAAAAGGGAGTAAAAAATGTATAAAATCGGTAATATTGAAATCAATAACCCCGTTGCAGTGGCACCTATGGCCGGGATCAGCAACGCGGCCTTCCGTGTCACGGTTAAAGAAATGGGCGCGGGCTTGGTTGTCTGCGAGATGATAAGCGACAAAGGGATTCAATTCCGCAATGAGAAGACCTTACGGATGCTACACATCGAGCCTAACGAATATCCGCTGAGTGTCCAAATCATGGGTGGCAATAAGGATACCCTGGTTGAAGCGGCAAAATACGTGGCGGAAAACACGGAAGCGGCCATCATCGACATCAACATGGGCTGTCCCGTCAGCAAAGTGATCAAGGCGGAAGCAGGAGCCAAGTGGTTGTTGGATCCGGGCAAAGTCTATGAAATGGTTTCCGCTGTCGTGGATGCCGTGGATAAGCCGGTTACCGTAAAAATGCGGACGGGTTGGGATTCCGATCATCTTTTTGCAGTGGAGAATGCTTTGGCGGCAGAACGCGCTGGTGCAGCCGCGGTTGCGATGCATGGACGCACGCGTGTACAGATGTATGAAGGACACGCCGACTGGAACATCTTCAAGGACGTTAAACAGGCTTTGAAGCGTATCCCGTTATTGGGGAACGGAGATGTGAAGTCACCTGAGGATGCGAAACGGATGATGGATGAAACGGGCGTGGATGGTGTTATGATAGGCCGCGCTGCCTTGAGCAACCCTTGGATGATCAAACAGACAGTCCATTATCTGGAAACTGGAGAAATGTTGCCGCAATCGACCCCGCGCGAGAAATTGGAAATTGCAAAACTGCATTTGGACAGATTGACCGATCTTAAGGGCGAAACCGTAGCTGTCAAAGAGTTCCGTAGCATCGCGGCTTATTACTTGAAAGGCATTCCGCGTGCTTCAAAAACAAAAGCTGCAGTCACATCAGCATCCAGACAACAAGAAGTAGTTGACTTGTTGGATCGCTTCATTTTCGAAGTAGAGGAACGCGAAGCTTCAAAAGAAGCGCGTACATTCGAAAAAATCGAAATAAATAGCTAAGACGGCTTGATTTTTCACTCTTTTATTGGCAATATTAAGAAGATTATGAATCAAGAAGATTTAAGAACGGAGTGACCTCATTGAGTCAAGAAAAACATTCAGAAGAAATGAATGACCAGTTGCTGATTCGCCGTGAAAAGATGCAGGCTTTACGCGAAGAAGGAATTGAACCCTTTCAAAATGGTTTTGTAAGAACACATTTATCTGCAACAATCCATCAAGAGTTCGATGCTTTTACGAAAGAGGAAATCGAAGCAAAAGATGAGACCATCGTTTCAGTAGCCGGCAGAATCATGACAAAACGCGGAAAAGGGAAGGTTGGCTTTGCTCACTTGCAGGACAGTAAAGGCCAAATTCAGATTTACGTGCGCAAAGACGTGGTTGGGGAAGAGGATTATGCGATCTTTAAGCAAGCGGATCTTGGGGACATCATTGGCGTAACTGGCCCGATCATGAAAACTGATGCCGGTGAAGTCACCATCAAACCGACGCAACTTGTGCATTTGACGAAAGCATTGCGTCCGTTGCCTGACAAATATCACGGCTTGACGAATGTTGAACAGAAATATCGTCAACGTTATCTTGACTTGATCAGCAACAAAGAGAGCTTCAATAAGTTCGTGCAACGTAGCCAGATCATCAGCGAAATCAGAACTTACTTGAACGGGCTGGGTTATTTGGAAGTCGAAACACCGACATTGCACAACATGGCAGGTGGGGCTACCGCAAGACCGTTCATCACGCACCATAATGCATTGGACATGGAATTGTACATGCGCATCGCGTTGGAGTTGCATCTGAAGCGCCTTGTGATCGGCGGCATGGAAAAGGTTTATGAAATCGGTCGTGTATTCCGTAACGAAGGAATCGATACAACCCACAATCCGGAATTCACGATGTTGGAAATGTATACAGCCTATACGGACTTCCACGATGTGATGGAAGTGGTCGAAGGCATCTTCGAGACGGTTACAACAAAAGTCAAAGGCTCTTCAACAGTAGTCTATGACGGCACCGAAATCAACTTGGCCGGCCCATACCCGCGCATCCACATGGTTGACGCAGTCAAAGCCGTTACAGGCGTCGATTTCTGGGCACCGATGACGGATGCAGAAGCGCAAGCTTTGGCGGAAAAACACAATGTGCCTTTCACTAAGAACATGACTGTAGGGCATATCATCAATGAATTTTTCGAAGCGTTTGTGGAAGATACATTGGTTCAGCCGACATTCATCTATGGACACCCGTTGGCGATTTCGCCATTGGCACGCAAAAATGAAGAAGATCCGCGCTTTACGGACCGTTTTGAAATCTTCATTATGGGCAAGGAATACGGAAACGCCTTTACCGAGCTTACGGATCCGATCGATCAAAGAGAACGTTTCGAAGCGCAAGCGATGGAGAAAGAGCAAGGAAATGACGAAGCACATGGTGTGGATGAAGACTTCATAGAGGCTTTGGAATACGGTATGCCTCCGACAGGCGGCTTGGGTATCGGCATCGACAGATTCGTGATGATGTTGACGGATAGTCAATCAATCCGTGACGTTCTGCTGTTCCCTACGATGAGAAATCTAGAGATTTAACTTGAATGTGAGGGGCTGCCGCAATTTGCGGTAGCCCTTTTAAATGAAAAAAACGGGAAATATTGAAAATAAAACAAGACAAACTGTTGACGGTCAGAAATATACGTGGTATGATTCAAAAGGTGATTTTTGTACACAGATCCCTGAACATATCTTTCAGTCGTGCTGACTGGTGTATGATAGTCACAGAAAGAATAGTAAGTCGAAAATTTCGATTTATTTATTTTTTTAACTAAAAAGGAACCACCTGGATGTGTGGACCTAGCTATCCCATCGAGGAAGGAGGAAAATCAATGCCTACAATTAATCAACTAGTGCGTAAACCGCGCCAATCTGCTATTGAAAAATCAAAATCTCCTGCTTTAGGAAAAGGTTACAATAGCTTCAAAAAATCACAAACAAATACAAACTCACCTCAAAAACGTGGTGTTTGTACGCGTGTGGGTACAATGACTCCGAAAAAACCTAACTCAGCGTTACGTAAGTACGCTCGTGTACGTTTGTCTAACTTGTTAGAAGTTACAGCTTACATTCCTGGTATCGGACATAACCTACAAGAACACAGCGTGGTGCTGATCCGTGGCGGACGTGTAAAAGACTTGCCAGGGGTACGTTATCATATCGTTCGTGGAGCTCTTGATACAGCCGGTGTAAACAACCGTATGCAAAGCCGTTCTAAATACGGTGCTAAGAGACCTAAGAAAAAATAATTAAACATCAAACCTATAAATAGAAAAGTTAAGGAAGGAGGAATTTGAATGCCTCGTAAAGGTCCAGTTACAAAACGTGAAGTAATGCCAGATCCGATTTACAATTCTAAATTGGTGACTCGTTTGATCAACCGTATCATGGTTGATGGAAAACGTGGTAAAGCTGCTACCATCTTATATAACGCATTTGAAATGATTAAAGAATCTACAGGAAACGACCCGTTGGAAGTTTTCGAACAAGCTATGAAAAACATCATGCCTGTTTTAGAAGTAAAAGCACGTCGTGTAGGGGGTTCTAACTACCAAGTTCCTATCGAAGTACGTCCAGATCGTCGTATGGCTTTAGGCTTGCGTTGGTTGGTAAACTACTCTCGTCTACGCGGTGAAGATACCATGGAAGAGCGTCTGGCTAAAGAAATTATGGATGCTGCCAACAACTCTGGTGCTTCAGTCAAGAAACGTGAAGATACACATAAAATGGCAGAAGCTAACAAAGCTTTCGCTCACTACCGTTGGTAAAATTTTCTTGCAAGAATTTTTTCTTGCAAGAAATTTGCTTTATGGTTGCGTAAGTCACCATTTTTCCAATAAAATGGACTTGCAATTACTTTTAAAAGAGAGAGGTGTTGAAATAAGATGGCACAAAGAGAATTTTCTCTAGAAAACACGAGAAATATCGGTATCATGGCTCATATCGACGCAGGTAAAACAACGACGACTGAGCGTGTATTGTACTATACCGGTAAAATCCATAAAATCGGTGAAACCCACGAAGGGGCTTCACAAATGGACTGGATGGAACAAGAACAAGAACGTGGGATTACCATCACTTCAGCTGCCACTACTGCACAATGGAAAGGGTATCGCGTAAATATCATCGATACTCCTGGTCACGTTGACTTCACTATCGAAGTTGAACGTTCTCTGCGTGTTTTGGATGGAGCTGTTGCTTTACTTGATTCACAATCAGGTGTAGAACCTCAAACTGAAACGGTTTGGCGTCAAGCTACAACTTATGGTGTACCTCGTATCATCTTCGCAAACAAAATGGACAAATTGGGAGCAGATTTCTTATACTCTTTAGGCACTCTCCATGATCGTCTACAAGCTAACGCGCATCCGATTCAATTGCCGATTGGTTCTGAAGATACATTCAAAGGAATTATCGATTTAGTCGAAATGAAGGCTGAAATCTATGACAACGATGAAGGTACTGAATACCATGAAGAAGAAATTCCAGCGGAATATCTTGAAGCAGCTGAAGAGTGGCGTACTAAATTGGTTGAAGCTGTTGCTGAAACTGATGAAGCTTTGATGGAAAAATATCTTGATGGTGAAGAAATTACGAAAGAAGAATTGAAAAAAGGTATTCGTACTGCTACATGTAATGTAGAATTTTTCCCGATGCTTTGCGGTTCTGCTTTCAAAAATAAAGGTGTTCAATTATTGCTTGATGCAGTTATCGACTACCTTCCATCACCATTGGATGTTCCGGCTATCACAGGTACTGACGATGACGGTGAAGAAATAAGTGTCCCTGCAAGCGACGAAGCGCCATTTGCAGCTCTAGCATTTAAAGTTATGACTGACCCGTTCGTGGGCCGTCTGACATTCTTCCGCGTATACGCTGGTACTTTACAAAGTGGTTCTTACGTTCAGAATGCTACAAAAGGCAAACGCGAACGTGTTGGACGTATCCTGCAGATGCATGCTAACAGCCGTAGTGAAATTCCTGAAGTATTCTCAGGAGACATCGCTGCAGCAGTTGGTTTGAAAGATACAACTACTGGGGACACTTTGTGTGATGAAAAGATACATGTTATCCTTGAATCCATGAACTTCCCGGAACCAGTTATCGAAGTTGCGATTGAACCTAAATCAAAAGCTGACCAAGATAAAATGGGTATCGCGTTACAGAAACTTTCTGAAGAAGATCCTACTTTCCGTGCTTCCACTAACCCAGAGACTGGTCAAACAATCATCGCGGGTATGGGTGAATTGCACTTGGACATCATCGTTGACCGTATGAGACGTGAGTTCAAAGTTGAAGCTACAGTAGGTGCTCCTCAAGTATCTTACCGTGAAACATTCCGTCAAACTGTTCAATCTGAAGGTAAATTCGTTCGTCAATCAGGTGGTAAAGGTCAATTCGGTCACGTATGGGTTGAATTTACTCCTAACGAAGAAGGCGCTGGATTTGCGTTTGAAAATGCTATCGTCGGTGGGGTTGTTCCTCGTGAATACATCCCTGCAGTTGAAGCTGGTTTGAAAGACGCAATGGAAAATGGTGTATTGGCTGGTTATCCTTTAGTTGACGTTAAAGCTAAATTGTATGATGGTTCTTACCATGATGTCGATTCATCTGAAACAGCATTTAAAGTTGCTGCTTCACTTGCTTTGCGTAACGCAGCTAAAAAAGCTGACCCTGCAATCCTTGAGCCAATGATGGCTGTAGAAATTACAGTTCCTGATGATTATCTAGGAGATGTAATGGGACACGTAAGTTCTCGTCGTGGACGTATCGAAGGTACTGAAGCACGCGGAAATGCACAAATCGTTAAGAGCAGCATTCCATTATCAGAAATGTTTGGATATGCTACAACTCTACGTTCTTCTACACAAGGCCGTGGAACATTCTCAATGACATTCGATCATTACGAAGCTGTTCCTAAAGCTGTTCAAGAAGATATCATCAAGAAGAGCGGAAAAAATAGCGAAGAGTAATCTCGCTGTTGCTTAGCTTGTATATTGCTTTTTCGAGCACAAATCGGTATACTTTATACGATAGACGTTTAGAGTCTAGACAAATTATAAGCACTCAATATGAGGAGGAAATGATTTAAAATGGCAAAAGTAAAATTCGACCGTTCAAAACCCCATGTAAACGTTGGTACAATCGGACACGTTGACCATGGTAAAACAACATTAACAGCAGCTATCACAACAGTTTTAGCTAAAAAAGGGTTCGCTGAAGCATCTAACTATGCTGCAATCGACAACGCTCCAGAAGAAAGAGAACGTGGTATCACAATCAACACTTCTCACGTTGAATACCAAACTGAAACTCGTCACTACGCTCACGTAGACTGCCCAGGTCACGCGGATTATGTTAAAAACATGATCACTGGTGCTGCACAAATGGACGGCGCTATCTTAGTAGTTTCTGCTGCTGATGGCCCAATGCCACAAACTCGCGAGCACATCTTGTTGTCTCGTCAAGTTGGTGTTCCTTACATCGTAGTATTCTTGAACAAAGTCGACATGGTTGACGATGAAGAGTTATTGGAATTAGTTGAAATGGAAGTTCGTGACCTGTTAACAGAATACGATTTCCCTGGTGACGATGTTCCTGTAATCGCTGGTTCAGCTTTAAGAGCTTTGGAAGGCGACGAGTCTTACGAAGAAAAAATCTTAGAATTGATGGCAGCTGTTGACGAGTACATCCCAACTCCAACTCGTGACACTGACAAACCATTCATGATGCCTATCGAGGACGTATTCTCAATCACTGGACGTGGTACTGTTGCTACAGGCCGTGTTGAGCGTGGACAAGTCCGCGTTGGTGACGAAGTTGAAATCGTTGGTATTGCTGAAGAAACTAAGAAAACAGTTGTTACCGGTGTTGAAATGTTCCGTAAATTATTGGATTACGCTGAAGCTGGCGATAACGTAGGAGCTTTGTTGCGTGGTGTTACACGTGATCAAATCCAACGTGGTCAAGTATTGGCTAAACCAGGTACAATCACTCCACATACAACTTTCTCTGCTGAAGTTTATGTACTTTCAAAAGAAGAAGGCGGACGTCACACTCCATTCTTCACAAACTACCGTCCACAATTCTACTTCCGTACAACTGACGTTACAGGTGTATGTAACTTACCAGAAGGCGTTGAAATGGTAATGCCTGGCGATAACGTTACTATGGAAGTTGAACTGATCCACCCAATCGCTATCGAAGAAGGAACTAAGTTCTCTATTCGTGAAGGCGGCCGTACTGTAGGCGCTGGCGTTGTAGCTTCAATCTCTAAATAATTTTATTTCAAAATAAAATTTAATGTGATTAAAAAAATCCCGAGAGCTTCTGCTCTTGGGATTTTTTTTGATTCAGACAAATGGATATTGACGTGAACCGGGACTGATACAAGACAAAAGAAGATCATCGGATGCGACTCCGGATGATCTTCTTTTATTTGGACTTATTCGGTTGGATATTCCAAAGCTTTCTTGCCCTCGTCGCCTGTGCTGACTCGGATGACATTTTCTACATTATAGATGAATATTTTCCCATCTCCGATGTTGCCTGTGTACAATGCTTTTCTGGCAGCAGCTACTACCTCGTGGACTGGCACGGTGCTGACGACAACTTCGACACGAATTTTCGGCAGCAGATCGGCTTCGGTCTCGACGCCTCGGTAATAAGTTGAATGGCCTTTTTGCATACCATAGCCGAATACGTCGAAAACTGTCATGCCAGTGATGCCGATGTTATTGAGGGCTTTTTTCAGACCTTCGAATTTGCTTTCGTTCGTGATGATTTCAATTTTGGTGATTTTATTATTCGCGCCACTGCTGGCTGTTGTAGTTCCAGATGCTTGGTACTCCACAACTACCGATTGATTCAAGTCTTCTGGATTCGAGTTTGCGAAAGCCAGTTCGGGGCCGTTACCCGTGAAAGAGCGCTCCTGAAATTTTTGGAAGGCCGTTCTCAATTCGCCCAGTACGACAGATCCATCGGAATTCGAATGGTTCGGTTCACTTAATGCTACAGCGATGCTGCCGTAAGCAGTTTCTCCGTGTATGGCATAGTCCAATCCGATTTCTTCCTCTTGCGCAGAGACGCGCAGTTGCATGAATTGGCTGATCAGTTTTAATAAGAGATAAGATACAATACCGGCATATGTAACTACCGCAAGGATGCTGATTACTTCTGCAACCAAAAGTCTAATATTTCCGTCCAATAAGCCGCCTTCGATAGCAGGGTTGATTGAACTTGTTGCGAAGATTCCTGTCGCAATCCCACCCCAGATTCCGCCGATACCGTGGCAACCGAATGCATCAAGCGCATCATCATAAGCAAATTTTTTCTTCAGAACGGTGACACCGTAGAAACAAACGATACCGCCGATCAATCCGATCATAAGGGAAGCGAACGGACTGACGAAACCTGCACCAGGAGTGATGGAAACGAGCCCTGCTACAATTCCGCTGACAAATCCGAGCGCTGTCGGCTTCTTGTGGATCAACCATTCGCAGAACATCCAACTTAGACCTGCAGCTGCTGCGGAAGTGTTCGTTGCGATGAAGGCATTCAAGGCGATGTCGTTGATTGCCAGTGCGCTTCCAGCGTTGAAACCGTACCAACCGAATAGAAGAAGACCGGCACCAATCATTGTCATCGGAATATTATGTGGCTTGATCGAATCATGGTTGCTTCGTTTGCCGATGTAGATGGCTGCCACCAAAGCCGATACGCCTGAACTAATGTGTATGACACTGCCGCCTGCAAAATCAAGTGCATCCAATTCGCGGATCCAACCGCCATTTCCCCAGATCCAATGAGCGATAGGATCATAGACGAATGTCGTCCATAACAGGATGAACGCTAAGAAGGCTGGGAACTTCATGCGTTCCGCGATACTTCCAGATATCAAAGCCGGCGTGATGACAGCAAATGCCAATTGGAACATCAAGAATAGTTGGTGGGGAATCGTGGGTGCATAGTCGATCGGTGCAAAACTAACGTTGTTGAGTAGGGCGAAAGAACCATCACCGATCAACGGTCCGTAACCACCGAAAACAAATGAATAACCGAAGAGAATCCATTGGATAGATACTACGGCAATGGCTGCATAGCTATGCATCGTTGTGCTGAGGATATTTTTTTTCCGTACCATCCCTCCATAAAAAAGGGAAAGCGCTGGTGTCATTAATAAAACCAAGATTGTTGCAAGGAATACGAAAGTTGTGTCAGCGTAATTTATATTCTCCATTGATAATCTCCTTCCGCTGGCATCTGACGAGTGACCAGCTGCTTGTGATGTTGTTAACTGTACACGCTGAACAAAAGAAAATCATCTAAATGATGACGGGCATTGTGATATTAATTGACACGGGAAGGTACCGAAATGCTTTATGAAAAAGAATGTATCTCTGTTTCGCAATTGGTGTGCGGACTCTCATCGGATAAGGGCTGTAGCTGCATGAAAAAAGTAAAAAAGATGTAAGTGGCGAAAAAGCAAACTGACATGAACTGGCTGCTGCAACAAAATATTATTCTTGCATGAGCCTCCCGAAAAAATTGTGTTTCTTCTATATAAATATAAAGGGCTCTGATAATCCGAGAAAAGCAGTCCGCGATAAAAAAAGGCGCGGTAATAGTTGCGGGGCAGAAATTCAAATTGTTTGCTATCCCGATCGGTTTCTGTATAATAGTGAAAGGGCAAAAAAGTATTCTGAGAGCAAGAGCAGAAGATTTTGAAAAAATCGGCACTAATTTTATTATTATTTTCAGAAAAGACTTGCTTTGCTTAATGCGATTATGTATAATATATTGGTACGGCATTCATGGTTATGAATAATGTATTGGTTACCGTACAATCGGGAACCGCAGCTAAGAGACGAGAGGTTGCGACACACCCGGTCGCTTTGTCACGGCGGGTGTGCCGGGGAATTTTCGTGGAGCTAGTCTTATGAATTACATCTGACGAAGGAGGGAACAACATGGCAAAACAAAAAATACGTATTCGTTTAAAAGCATATGAACACCGTGCTCTTGATCAATCAGCGGATAAAATCGTGGAAACAGCAAAAAGAACGGGAGCTACCGTTTCTGGTCCGATTCCATTGCCGACTGAAAGATCACTATACACAGTGATCCGTGCTACTCACAAGTACAAAGATTCTCGTGAGCAGTTCGAAATGCTTACACACAAACGTCTGATCGACATCATCAACCCAACAACAAAAACTGTTGACGCTTTGATGAAGCTTGATTTACCAAGCGGCGTAGACATCGAAATCAAATTATAATCAAACCTATCATATAAAAAACAAACGGAGGTGTTACCATGACCAAAGGAATCTTAGGCAAAAAAGTAGGAATGACTCAATTCTTTACTGCAAACGGTGAGTTAGTACCAGTTACAGTTATCGAAGCTACTCCAAACGTTGTTTTACAAGTTAAAACTAACGAAACAGACGGCTACGAAGCGGTACAACTAGGCTACCAAGAAATGCGTGAAGTATTGTCAAACAAACCTGCTAAGGGTCATGCAGCAAAAGCAAAAACTGCTCCTAAGCGCTTCATTCGTGAATTTAACAATGTTGAGCTAGGAGAATACGAAGTAGGAAAAGAAATCAAAGTTGATATCTTTGCAGCCGGCGACATTGTTGATGTTACTGGTACCACTAAAGGACATGGCTTCCAAGGCGTAATCAAACGTCACGGACAAAGCCGCGGACCAATGGCCCACGGATCTCGTTACCATCGTCGTCCGGGTTCAATGGGTGCTGCTTCATTCCCATCCCGCGTATTCAAAGGCAAAAAATTAGCAGGACGTATGGGTAACGATCGCGTTACTATCCAAAACCTTGAAGTCGTTATGGTTGACGTTGAGAAAAACGTAATCCTGATCAAAGGGAACGTACCTGGTTCTAAAAAATCATTAGTCGAAATCAAAGTAGCCCGCAAAGCTGCAAACAAATAATATAAAAGAGAGGAGGAACGAGAAAAATGCCAAACGTAGCCTTATTTAAACAAGATGGAACACAAAACGGTGAAGTAACTTTGAATGAAGAAATCTTTGGGATCGAGCCTAACGAAAACGTTGTATACGATGCAATCATCATGCAACGCGCTTCATTAAGACAAGGAACTCACGCAGTGAAAAACCGCAGCGCTGTCAGCGGTGGTGGTCGTAAACCATGGAAACAAAAAGGAACAGGCCGTGCACGTCAAGGTTCAATCCGTTCACCACAATGGGTTGGCGGCGGAGTTGTCTTTGGACCAACACCTCGTTCTTACAGCTATAAATTAAACAAGAAAGTTCGTCGCTTAGCTATCAAATCAGTTCTTTCAACGAAAGTTGCTGAAGGAGACTTGATCGTAGTTGAAACATTGAACTTCGATGCACCAAAAACAAAAGAATTTGCAAATGTGTTGAAAAACCTTAACGTTGATACGAAAGTATTGGTTGTTGTAGAAAACGACAACGATTTTGCAGCATTATCAGCACGTAACCTTCCTGGTGTAACAGTCGTTAACGAAACAGGAATCAACGTATTGGATGTTGTTTCAAACAACAAATTAGTCTTGACACAAGCTGCTCTTTCTAAGGTAGAGGAGGCTCTTATATAATGGAAGCAACAGACGTTATCAAACGCCCAATCATCACGGAAGCTTCTATGCTTGCAATGGATGAAAAGAAATATACCTTTGAAGTAGATGTACGTGCTAACAAAACATTGGTTAAACAATCTATCGAATCATTGTTCGGTGTAGATGTTAAAAACGTAAACATCATGAATGTTCGCGGCAAACTTAAACGTATGGGTAAATACAAAGGCTATACAAAAAAACGCCGTAAAGCAATCATCACTTTGACTGAAAATTCTAAAACAATCGAATTATTCGAAAATTAATCTTTTGAAATAATCAAATAGGAGGGGAAAAAACGTGGCGATTAAGAAATACAAACCTACCACAAACGGCCGTCGTAATATGACTGGTTCTGATTTCGCAGAGATCACAAAAACAACACCTGAGAAATCTTTGATCGAACCAATCAAAAGAAAAGCCGGTCGTAACAACCAAGGTAAAATTACCGTTCGTCATCAAGCGGGTGGACACAAACGTGCTTACCGTGTGATCGACTTCAAACGTAATAAAGATGGAGTTATTGGTATCGTCAAAGCTGTCGAGTACGATCCAAACCGCACCGCAAACATCGCATTGATCCAATATGTTGATGGAATCAAAACTTACATTATTGCCCCTAAAGGCATCGAAGTAGGCCAACAAATCGAATCTGGAGTAGGATCTGATATCAAAATCGGAAACGCAATGCCATTGGCAAACATCCCAGTCGGTACTGTTATCCACAACATCGAAACAAAACCAGGCAAAGGCGGTCAATTGATCCGTTCAGCCGGTACAAGTGCTCAAGTACTTGGACAAGAAGGTAAATATACATTAGTTCGTTTGAACTCAAGCGAAGTACGTTTAATCCTTTCAACTTGCCGTGCAACAATCGGTTCAGTAGGTAACGAACAACACGAATTGATCAACATCGGTAAAGCAGGACGTAACCGTTGGTTGGGTAAACGCCCTACAGTCCGCGGTTCTGTAATGAACCCGAACGATCACCCACACGGTGGTGGTGAAGGTAAATCTCCAGTCGGACGCAAAGCGCCAGTTACTCCTTGGGGTAAACCAGCTCTTGGTTACAAAACTCGTAGCAAGAAAGCTAAATCTAGCAAGCTGATCGTTCGCGGACGCAAAAAATAATTATCACAACAATAATTGACTGAAGCAACACATAATCGAAAGGAGGCTTCACCATGGGTCGTAGTTTGAAAAAAGGACCTTTTGTCGATGAACATTTAATTAAGAAAGTTGAAGCTGCTCTAGCTAGCGAAAAGAAACAAGTAATCAAAACTTGGTCTCGCCGCTCTACAATTTTCCCACAATTCATCGGTCAAACGATTGCAGTTTATGATGGAAGAAAACACGTTCCAGTTTACATTCAAGAAGACATGGTAGGACACAAATTAGGAGAATTCGCTCCAACAAGAACATACCGTGGCCATGCCGCAGACGACAAGAAAACAGGTCGCCGTTAATTACGAGGGGAGGAAATAACATGCCAGAACAAATCACAGCTGCAAAAGCATCTGCACAAACTGTTCGCATTGCCGCTCGTAAGGTTCGTTTAGTAGTGGATCTTATCAGAGGCAAGAGCATCGGAGAAGCAATCTCCATTCTGAAATTCACACCGCGTGGCGCTTCGCCCGTTGTAGAAAAAGTGTTGATGTCAGCAATTGCCAATGCAGAACATAATTATGATTTAGATATCGAAAACTTGGTAGTAAGCGAGGCTTATGTTAACGAAGGACCAACGATGAAACGTTTCCGTCCACGTGCAAAAGGTTCAGCTTCACCAATCTTGAAACGTACTAGCCACATCACAATCGTGGTATCAGAAAAGAAGGAGGGATAATCTGTGGGTCAAAAAATTCATCCATTAGGATTGCGTGTCGGCATCATCCGTGATTGGGATGCTAAATGGTACGCTGAAAAAGATTTCGCAGCTTTCTTACATGAAGATTTACGTATCCGTAAATATATCGAAAAGAACTTAAGCGAAGCTTCTGTTTCTAAAATCGAAATCGAACGTGGCGCTAACCGCGTAAACGTTTCTATTCATACTGCCAAACCTGGTATGGTAATCGGTAAAGGCGGTTCTGAAGTTGAAAAAACTCGTAAAGAGTTAAATGAACTGACTGGTAAAAAAGTACACATCAACATCGTGGAAATCAAAAGACCAGATTTGGACGCTAAATTGGTTGCTGAAGGTATCGCTAAACAGTTGGAAAACCGTGTAGCTTTCCGTCGTGCTCAAAAACAAGCTATCCAACGTACAATGAGATCTGGCGCTAAAGGGATCAAAACTATGGTTTCTGGTCGTTTGAATGGTGCAGATATCGCTCGTGCTGAAACTCATTCTGAAGGAACTGTTCCATTGCATACATTGCGTGCGGACATTGACTACGCTTGGGAAGAAGCAGATACAACTTATGGTAAATTAGGTGTTAAAGTTTGGATTTACCGTGGTGAAGTTTTACCAGCAAAAAAAACAACTGAGAAAGGAGGGAAATAACCAATGTTAGTACCTAAACGTGTAAAACACCGTCGTGAGTTCCGTGGAAAAATGCGCGGAGAAGCTAAAGGCGGAAAAGAAGTAGTATTCGGTGAATATGGTTTGCAAGCTGTTGACTCTCATTGGATCACAAACCGTCAGATCGAAGCAGCTCGTATCGCTATGACTCGTTACATGAAACGTGGTGGGAAAGTTTGGATCAAAATATTCCCTCACAAATCATATACATCCAAAGCTATCGGAGTCCGTATGGGTTCTGGTAAAGGGGCTCCTGAAGGTTGGGTATCTCCAGTTAAACGCGGCAAAATCATGTTCGAAGTAGCAGGTGTTCCTGAAGAAGTGGCACGCGAAGCTCTACGTCTTGCATCTCACAAATTGCCAGTTAAAACAAAAATTGTAAAACGTAAAGAAATTGGTGGTGAATCGAATGAAGGCTAATGAACTTAAAGAGTTATCCACTGCTGAAATGATTGAAAAAGAAAAACAATTCAAAGATGAATTATTCAATCTACGATTCCAACTTGCAACCGGCCAGTTAGAAAATACTGCCCGCTTGAAAGAAGTACGCAAATCAATTGCACGTATTAAAACTGTATTGCGACAACAAGAATTGCAAAAATAGTAGATCAGCAAAGGAGGTCACAACGAAATGACTGAACAACGTAACCAACGTAAAGTCTACCAAGGTGTTGTTGTTTCCGATAAAATGGATAAAACAATCGTTGTAGAAGTATCTACAACAAAAACACATCCAACTTACGGCAAACGCGTTAAGTACTCTAAAAAGTACAAAGCACATGATGAAAACAACCAAGCAAAAATGGGAGATGTAGTTAGAATTATGGAGACTCGTCCTCTATCTGCTACTAAAAACTTCCGTTTACTGGAAGTTGTTGAAGAATCAGTAATCATCTAATCAGACAAATAAATATTTTTATATCCGGAAGGAGGATACTGACGTGATACAAACAGAATCCCGCTTAAGAGTTGCCGACAATTCAGGCGCTAAAGAAGTGTTAACTATCAAAGTTTTAGGTGGTTCAAACCGCAAATTCGCAGGAATTGGTGATACAATCGTCTGCACAGTAAAACAAGCTACACCCGGTGGTGTTGTCAAAAAAGGTGATGTAGTTAAAGCTGTTATCGTTCGTACGAAACACGGCGCACACCGTAAAGATGGTTCTTACATCAAATTTGACGAAAATGCTTGTGTAATCATTCGTGACGACAAGAGCCCTCGTGGAACACGTATCTTTGGACCAGTTGCACGTGAATTGCGTGACAACAACTACATGAAGATCGTTTCCCTAGCTCCAGAAGTATTGTAATCAACTGTCATAAATGAAGGAGGTGCAACAAAGCATGCACGTAAAAACTGGTGATAAAGTTAAAGTCATTACTGGAAAAGATAAAGGTAAAGAAGGAGTCATCCTTAAAACTTTCCCTAAAAAAGATCGTGTTATTGTCGAAGGCATTAATATTGTCAAGAAACATCGCAAAGCTTCCCAAACAAACCCAACAGGTGGAATTCTTGAAGAAGCAGCACCTATCCATGTTTCTAACATTATGTTAATTGATGCTAAAACTGGCGAACCTACTCGCGTAGGATCTAAAGTCGTAGATGGCAAAAAAGTCCGCGTTTCCAAAAAAACCGGCGAAATCATTGATTAATTATTAGAGGAAGGAGGATATTCTAAATGAACCGTTTAAAAGAAAGATATACAAAAGAAATCGTTCCATCATTGATGGAAAAATTTGAATACACTTCAATCATGCAAGCACCAAAAATTGACAAAATTGTCATCAACATGGGTGTGGGTGATGCTGTTTCAAATACAAAAAACTTGGATAAAGCAGTTGAAGAATTAACTTTGATCTCTGGTCAAAAACCAGTCATCACGTTAGCTAAAAAATCAATCGCAGCATTCCGTTTACGTGAAGGTATGCCTATCGGCACTAAAGTTACTCTACGTGGCGAAAGAATGTACGACTTCTTGGATAAACTAGTAACAGTTTCATTACCACGTGTACGTGACTTCCGTGGGATCAGCAAAAAATCTTTTGATGGTCGTGGAAACTATACTTTAGGTATCAAAGAACAATTGATTTTCCCAGAAGTTGACTATGATAGAGTCGACAAAGTGCGTGGTATGGATATCGTTATCGTAACTACAGCTAACACTGACGAAGAATCAAGAGAATTATTGACTCAACTTGGAATGCCATTCCAAAAATAAGCTAAGGAGGCGAATAATAATTGGCTAAAAAATCCATGATTGCTAAAAACAAGCGTCCCGCAAAACATTCTACTCAAGCTTACTCTCGTTGTGAACGTTGCGGACGTCCACATTCAGTTTATCGCAAATTCAAACTTTGCCGTATTTGCTTCCGTGAACTTGCCTATAAAGGACAAATTCCCGGCGTGAAAAAGGCTAGCTGGTAATTTAACCATACTCGCAAAAGGAGGTATAATGTAAATGGTCATGACAGATCCAATCGCAGATTTCTTAACTCGTATTCGTAATGCCAACATGGTACGTCACGAATCTTTAGAAGTGCCTGCATCAAAGACAAAATTAGAGATCGCTAACATTCTTAAGGCTGAAGGTTTCATCAAAAACTTTGATTACACTTCAGACGACAAACAAGGTGTTATCCGTGTATTCTTAAAATATGGTCCAAACAACGAACGCGTCATCACTGGTTTGAAACGTATTTCAAAACCAGGGTTGCGTGTATACGCTAAAACTGGCGACATCCCTAAAGTATTGAATGGTTTAGGAATCGCAATCGTGTCTACTTCTGAAGGTGTTATCACCGACAAAGAAGCAAGAGCGAAAAACATCGGCGGCGAAGTATTAGCTTACATTTGGTAATTTAAAAAAATAAGAGAAAATAAGGAGGTGCAGCCCTGTGAGTCGTATTGGTAATAAAGCAATCGAAATCCCAGCTGGCGTAACCGTTACTCAACAAGGTAACACTGTTACGGTTAAAGGCCCTAAAGGCGAATTAACTAGCACATTTAATGAAATGATCGGTATCAATATCGAAGGAAACACTGTTACTTTCACTCGTCCTAACGAAGAGAAATTCACTAAATCCATTCATGGTACTACACGCGCGTTGTTGAACAACATGGTTGTCGGTGTATCTGAAGGATTCATGAAAGAATTGGACTTAGTAGGGGTTGGGTACCGTGCTCAATTACAAGGTAAAAAACTTGTATTGAACGTAGGATATTCTCATCCAGTGGAATTCACACCTGAAGACGGTATTGAAGTGGAAGTACCATCTAACACTAAAATTATCGTTAAAGGTTACGATAAAGCTAAAGTTGGCGCTTTGGCAGCCAACATCCGCGGCGTACGCCCACCAGAGCCTTACAAAGGCAAAGGGATCAAATACGTTAACGAAATTATCCGTCGTAAAGAAGGTAAGACAGGTAAATAATAGTCCGCTATTATTACTTGCTTCCTGAACGACCCAACAAAATTAAATTAAAGAGGTGACAATTGTGATTACTAAACCAGATAAAAACAAAGTGCGCCAAGCTAGACACGCACGCGTAAGAAGAAAAATCTCTGGTACTGCAGAGTGCCCACGCTTGAACGTTTTTCGTTCCAACAAAAACATCTACGCTCAATTAATTGATGACGTAGCGGGTGTGACGCTAGCAAGTGCCTCTACAAAAGAATCAGAAATCGCAAGCGGTACTAAAACTGAAGCTGCTGCTGCAGTTGGAAAACTAATTGCTGAACGTTCTGTTGCTAAAGGTATCAAAAAAGTAGTCTTTGACCGTGGTGGCTATCTGTACCATGGTCGTGTGCAGGCTTTGGCTGAAGCTGCCCGCGAAAATGGACTAGATTTCTAGGAAAAGGAGGATAACCACACATGGTTTATGTTGACCCAGCTCATATTGAATTAGAAGATCGCGTTGTTGCAATCAATCGTGTAACAAAAGTTGTTAAAGGTGGACGTCGTCTGCGCTTTGCTGCTTTAGTTGTTGTAGGAGACAGAAACGGACATGTAGGATTCGGTACTGGTAAAGCAGCCGAGGTTCCAGAAGCTATTCGTAAAGCTATCGAATCTGCTAAAAAGAGCCTTATTGAAGTTCCAATGTCTGAATCAACAATCCCACACCAAGTTATCGGAACTTTCTGTGGCGGTAACGTAATGTTGAAACCTGCTAAATCCGGTTCCGGAGTATCCGCAGGCGGACCAGTCCGTGCCGTTGTTGAATTAGCTGGTATCGCTGATATCACAAGCAAGTCCCTTGGTTCTAACACACCTATCAATATGGTACGTGCTACAATCGATGGCTTGAAACAATTGAAAAATGCTGAAGATGTTGCGAAATTACGCGGCAAATCAGTTGAAGAATTACTAGGATAAGGAGGACTACATCATGGCAGAAGTAAAGATCACTTTAACACGCAGCTTGATCGGACGTCCTCAAAACCAAAAAGATACTTGCAAGGCTTTGGGATTGTCCAAAATCGGCAAAACTGTTGTGAAACCAGCTAACCCAGCTATCTTGGGCATGATTAACACAGTAAGCCACTTAGTAACATCAGAAGAAGTTAAATAATAAATATCAGATTGAAGGAGGTGCCAAGTTACTATGAAACTTCATGAATTAAAACCTGCTGAAGGCTCACGTAAAGAACGTAACCGTGTCGGTCGCGGATCTTCATCCGGTAATGGTAAAACATCCGGTCGTGGACATAAAGGCCAAAAAGCCCGTTCAGGCGGCGGTGTGAGACTTGGATTCGAGGGTGGACAAACTCCATTGTTCCGTCGTCTTCCAAAACGTGGATTCACGAACATCAACCGTAAGGAATATGCTGTCATCAACTTAGAAATCTTAAACCGTTTCGAAGATGGTACAGAAGTTACTCCAGCTTTATTAGTTGAAACTGGTATTGTCAAAGATGAAAAATCAGGCATCAAAGTTTTAGGCAACGGAAGCGTTGAGAAAAAACTGACAGTTAAAGCTAATAAATTCTCCGAAGCAGCACAAAAAGCTATCGAAGCTGCAGGTGGGACTGTTGAGGTGATCTAATGTTTGCTCTTCTGAAAAATGCATTTCAGGCGAAAGACATTAGAAATAGAATCTTTTTTACTCTAGGTATGCTGATTGTGTTCCGTCTCGGAACACATATTACTGTACCGGGTGTTGATGCGGGTGCCATCGCAAACTTGGCATCGACGGGCTTGTTCAGTCTGTTGGACACATTCGGAGGTGGAGCACTGAGTCAGTATTCCATTTTCGCTATGGGTGTCTCGCCATACATCACTTCTTCTATTGTTGTTCAATTGTTACAAATGGATATTGTTCCCAAATTCGTGGAATGGTCTAAACAGGGTGAAGTAGGTAGAAGAAAATTAAATCAAGTAACAAGATATTTGACAGTCATTTTAGCATTTGTACAATCTGTCGGTCTATCGATCGGTTTCAACCAACTCTCAGCATTTGGGCTGGTAAATGATCCGGGGACGACAACTTATATGATCATCGCGTTAGTGATGACGGCAGGTTCGATGCTTGTTGTTTTTATCGGAGAATCGATTTCAATGCATGGGATCGGAAACGGAACCTCATTGATCATTTTCTCTGGTATCATCGCAAGAATCCCTTCAGATCTTTACACTTACTATAATGATCGTTTTGTGGATGCAGGATCCGATTTGATGAACAATATTTTGTTCTCGGTCGCGCTATTGATAGCAATATTATTGGTGGTCATACTCGTTGTGTACGTTCAACAAGCTGAACGTAAAATCCCCATTCAATATTCCAAGCGTGCTTCCGGTTCGAATCAATCCGCGCATTTGCCTTTGAAAATCAATTCAGCTGGAGTCATTCCAGTAATCTTTGCCAGTTCTTTCATGATGACACCGCAGACGATCCTTGGATTTTTCGCGGCAAGTCAAAGTGAAGCCAGCTGGTATCAAATTTTGTCAACCATCTTTAATTACCGTGAACCCATCGGTGCAACAATCTATACGGTATTGATCGTTGTCTTCACTTACTTCTATGCCTTCATTCAGATTAACCCTGAAAAAATGGCAGAGAACTTGCAAAAGCAAGGCGGCTATATTCCAAGTGTACGCCCGGGTAAAGGGACAGAAGATTACATTTCCGGTATGATTATGCGATTAAGTACGGTCGGCGCGCTATTTCTTGGACTGATTGCGCTATTGCCAATCATTGCCTCAGGTTTGTGGGATTTGCCGGACTCGCTCGCCCTTGGCGGTACAAGTCTTCTGATTGTAGTTGGTACTGCATTGGAAACGGCAAGACAAATTGAAGGTCGAATGGTTAAACGTAATTACCAAGGATTTATTCAATAGTAAGTTTGTGAGGGGGAAAGTGATTTCCTCGTCACATATGCTTACATCTTTAGGAGGCAGTAAAATGATGAACCTAATTATTATGGGTCTTCCCGGTGCTGGAAAAGGAACACAGGCTGAAAAGATCATCGCGAAATACAATATTCCGCATATCTCTACAGGGGACATGTTCCGAGCTGCTATGAAAAATGAGACAGCCTTGGGCCTGGAAGCAAAATCATATATGGATAAAGGCGAACTTGTTCCAGATGAAGTTACAAACGGAATCGTTAAAGAGAGATTAGCAGAATCTGATACTGAAAAAGGCTTTTTGTTGGATGGTTTTCCAAGAACCCTCGTACAAGCAAAAGCACTTGAAGCTATCATGAATGAACTCGACAAAAAAATCGATGCTGTTATTAACATTGATGTGAACCCTGAGGTTTTGATGCAACGTCTAACGGGTAGAATCATTTGCCGCTCTTGCGGAGCGACTTACCACAAAACAAACAATCCTCCTAAAATAGAAGGAACGTGCGATCGTTGTGGCGGACACGAATTCTATCAACGCGAAGATGATAAACCTGAAACCGTAGAAAATCGCATTCAGATTAATCTTGAACAGTCTCAACCAATCATTGCATTTTACAGCGAAAAAGGATTGTTGCACAATGTGGATGGCGAAATCGGCATCGACAAGTTGTTTACTGAAATCCAAAAGATTATAGAATAGTTGCAAATGTCATTTGAAGTTAATCGTAAATTTCTTTTCAATAGATACTTGCTATGGTATAATCTAGCAGTTAGAGTAAAAATTGCCAAGACATGAGATTAATCAGCTCAACAGAATGTTAGGAGGTTAGCAGGCGTGGCGAAAGACGATGTCATTGAGATCGAAGGAGTTGTCGTTGAAACTTTGCCCAATGCAATGTTTAAAGTCGAACTTGAAAATGGTCACATAGTATTAGCTCACGTATCTGGTAAAATTAGAATGCATTACATCCGCATTTTGCCAGGCGATAAAGTTACGGTAGAATTATCTCCGTACGATCTTACTCGTGGACGCATTACTTACCGCTTTAAATAATTGCACTCCATCACTAAATAGGAGGGAATTTAAATGAAAGTTAGAGCATCAGTAAAACCCATTTGCGAAAAATGCAAAGTCATTCGCCGCAATGGTCGTGTTATGGTGATTTGCGAAAATCCCAAACACAAACAACGCCAAGGATAATAACAAGGAGGTGCCTATAAATGGCTCGTATCGCAGGAGTAGATGTTCCGCGTGACAAACGTGTAGTTATTTCATTAACTTATATTTTTGGTATCGGATTAAACACAGCTCAAAAAGTTTTAGCAGCAGCTGAGGTTTCAGAAGATACTCGTGTTCGTGATTTAACGAATGATGAATTAGACCGTATCCGTATTGAAGTGGATAAATTAAAGGTTGAAGGTGATCTTCGTCGTGAAGTAAACCTAAATATTAAACGATTGATCGAAATCGGATCTTACAGAGGAATGCGTCACCGTCGTGGTTTGCCTGTTCGCGGACAAAACACAAAGAACAATGCACGTACTCGTAAAGGCCCAGCTAAATCAATCGCTGGTAAGAAAAAATAATAATTAAGTGAAGGAGGTCAAAACTTCATGGCTAAAAAAGTAGCTCGCAAACGCCGCGTAAAAAAGAATGTTGAAGCTGGTGTAGCACATATCCGCTCAACTTTTAATAATACTATTGTTATGATTACAGATGTTCATGGAAATGCTATTTCATGGTCGTCAGCAGGTTCATTAGGATTCAGAGGTTCTCGTAAATCTACTCCTTATGCTGCACAAATGGCTGCAGAAGCAGCAGCTAAAGTTTCTATGGAACATGGCATGAAAACAGTCGAAGTAGCTGTTAAAGGTCCTGGTTCTGGACGTGAAGCTGCCATTCGTTCATTACAAGCTGCAGGATTGGAAGTTACCGCAATCCGCGATGTAACGCCCGTTCCTCATAATGGATGCCGTCCACCAAAACGTCGTCGTGTTTAATTGAGAATTGTACTGTTATGTAACGAAACGCAATGGACTCACTAACATGAACTTCACGTTTTGAAAGGGGTAAATTGATAAATGATCGAAATTGAAAAACCAAGAATTGAAACGATTGAGATCAGCGAAGATGCCAAATTCGGTAAATTCGTTGTAGAACCACTAGAACGCGGTTATGGAACAACACTTGGGAACTCATTACGTCGAATTCTATTATCTTCACTTCCTGGTACAGCTGTAACAACTATCCAAATCGATGGTGTTCTACATGAATTTTCAACGATTGATGGTGTTGTCGAGGATGTTACCCAAATCATTCTGAACATCAAAAAATTAGCTTTGAAATTGTATACGGACGAAGACAAAACAATCGAGATTGACGTAAAAGGTCCAGCAGTCGTGACTGCAGCGGATATTACCCATGACAGCGATGTGGAAATCTTAAACCCTGATTTATATATATGTACAGTTTCAGAGGGAGCACATTTTCATGTTCGTTTGGATGTAAAAAATGGCCGTGGCTATGTTCGTTCCGAATATAACAAAACGGAAGATATGCCGATCGGTGTTTTGCCAGTCGACTCCATTTATACTCCAATCAGCAAGGTGAATTATCAGGTTGAAAATACTCGCATCGGACAAAAAAATATTTACGATAAATTAACGTTGGATGTCTGGACAGATGGTTCCATCAGCCCAGAAGAAGCAGTCAGCTTGGCTGCCAAAATTTTAACGGAACATTTGAATATTTTTGTTAATCTGACCGATGAAGCCCGCAAGGCCGAGATAATGGTTGAAAAAGAAGAAACACATAAAGAGAAAATGCTGGAAATGACTATCGAAGAATTGGATTTATCCGTACGTTCTTATAACTGTTTGAAACGCGCAGGCATCAATACAGTTCAAGAATTGACAGACAAGTCTGAAGCAGAGATGATCAAAGTACGTAATCTGGGACGCAAATCACTTGAAGAAGTGAAGAACAAGCTGAATGATCTTAATCTAGGCTTGCGTCAAGACGACTAGTACTGCACAAAGGAGGAAAACCTAGGATGGCTTACCGTAAATTAGGACGCACAAGCGCTCAAAGAAAAGCAATGCTTCGTGATTTGACTACTGATTTAATCATCAACGAACGCATCGTTACAACTGAAGCACGTGCTAAAGAAATTCGTTCAACTACTGAAAAAATGATTACTTTAGGCAAACGTGGAGATTTAGCTGCTCGTCGTTTGGCTGCAGCATACGTTCGTAACGAAGTAGCAGATGTTCGTGAAGAAGATGATAAAATCGTTGTTCAATCAGCGTTACAAAAATTATTCTCTGATATCGCACCTCGCTATGCAGAACGTCAAGGCGGATACACTCGTATCTTGAAGACTGAACCTCGCCGTGGCGATGCAGCACAAATGGTTATCATTGAATTAGTATAATTCAATCGCATAAAGATGAAACGTTCACTTTTAGATGAAATAGAGTGTTATGATGATGGGTCTGCTTATTGCTTCCCTAGTCTAGCTCAAGGTTCTTCCGAAGATCGCATGATTTTCGGAAGGGCATTTTTTCATCAAAAAAAGTGCCTTTTTTTATCAAAAGAAACTAGAAAATGCCAATATATTTTCTAGTTTCTTTTGATATATAAATAAAAGCGTTTTATTTCCTTGCTGTGTCAAGACAGTGGATGAAAAATACGGGAGAGTAGTTTATACTTACTAAAGTAGACATTTCCTTGCCGTATTTTTCATCTTTTTTTATACCCGCTTGTCTGCGGGCGGATGATCGGATACGGCCTTATAGATTCAATAAAAGAGAAAGTAGGACTGCAATCATGAATGAAATTATCGAGTTGCGCAATGTGACTTTTTCCTATTCAGAGGAAGATGCAAGACCGGCATTGAACAACGTTTCGTTGACAATCCAGCAAGGTGAATGGATTGCCATCATCGGGCCTAATGGTTCAGGCAAGTCAACTTTGGCCAAAACGATCAATGGCCTGATAGAAGCGAACTCCGGAGAAGTCATCATCGAAGGAGTAGTTCTGAATGCAGAGACGGTTTGGGATGTCCGTAAGAAAATCGGAATGGTATTCCAGAATCCGGACAATCAGTTTGTCGGTTCAACAGTGCAGGACGACGTTGCTTTCGGCTTGGAGAATGTCGGCATTCCCCGTGAGGAAATGGTCAAGCGGGTAGCCGATGCGGTTGCGGCTGTCAATATGGCCAACTTCATGGACAAGGAACCGGCAAGACTTTCGGGCGGGCAGAAGCAACGGGTGGCGATTGCTGGAATCGTGGCTTTGTCTCCTGATATCATCATCCTCGATGAGGCAACGACCATGCTGGATCCGGAAGGCCGTCATGAAGTCATCGAGACCATCCAGGAAATAAAAGAAAAAGAAAATCTGACGGTGATCTCGATCACCCATGACATTGATGAGGCTGCAAAAGCGAATCGCATCTTTGTGATGGAGGCTGGGCAATTGACACGGATCGGCACGCCGGAAGAAATATTCAGTTTGGGCAAGGAAATCATCGATATCGGTTTGGATATACCGTTCCCAGAAAAACTGAAATACCAATTGAAGAGACAGGGACTGGAAGTTCCTGAAAACTATTTGACTGAGGAAGGGATGGTGAACTGGTTATGGACATTACTTTCGAAAAAGTAGGCTACTCGTATTCAGCCGGAACGCCTTTCGAAAGCCGGGCTCTTTATGATGTGAACCTGAATATCCCGGACGGCAGCTATACGGCATTGATCGGGCATACCGGCAGCGGAAAATCAACAGTCACGCAACATCTGAATGCTTTATTGAAACCCACTGAAGGCAGTGTGACGATCGGAGACCGCATCATAACGAACAAATCGAACAACAAAAATCTGAAGGACCTCCGGAAAAAGGTAGGGATTGTGTTCCAGTTTCCGGAGTCGCAACTGTTCGAGGAGACGATCGCTAAGGATATCGCCTTCGGACCGATGAACTTCGGCGTCAGTGAAGAGGATGCAATGGCGATTGTGAAGCGCGTATTGCCTTTGGTTGGCTTGGATGAATCCTTCATGGATCGTTCCCCATTCGACCTCTCAGGGGGTCAAATGAGACGCGTAGCGATAGCCGGCGTATTGGCCATGGAACCGGAAGTGCTGGTTCTGGATGAACCAACGGCAGGATTGGATCCTGCGGGCAGACGGGAAATCATGAATATGTTCAATCAACTCCATATCGACAAAGGTCTGACGATTGTATTGGTCACGCATCAGATGAATGATGTCGCGACTTATGCGGATCATGTTGTCATTCTCGAAAAAGGGACAGTCGTCAAAATGGGACAGCCCGATGAGATTTTCCAGGATGCCCAATGGCTGCAAGAAAAGCAGTTGGGCTTACCGGATGCGCTAGCATTTCTGGATAGGTTGAGTAAACGGACCGGAGTAGACTTCGGCGACGAAAGACCGCTTCGTACCGAACAGCTGGCGGCTGTGTTGATCGCTAAAATCAACGAAAATAAAGGCTCCAAAAATGCCGCTAAGGAAGAGGGTGGCAATCATGTTGGATAAATTACTGTTCGGGCGCTATATCCAAGGCAGCTCGTTGGTCCATAGACTGGATCCGCGCGCAAAGCTGATCGGGGCTTTCTATTTCATCATCGTCATCTTCCTGGCCAACAACTGGCAGACTTATTTGATCATGACGTTGTTCACTTTCTTGTGCGTTATTCTGTCTGATATTAAACTGTCAGTCTTTCTGAACGGCGTGAAACCGCTGATTTGGTTGATCTTGTTCACGGTATTGCTGCAGATCCTCTTCACAAGGGGAGGGGAAACGTACTTAGTGCTGGGACCGATCAGCATCACCTCATTCGGGGTCATCAATGGTGCCTTCATCTTCATGCGTTTCGTTCTCATCATCTTCATTTCGACGCTGCTGACGCTCACGACGATGCCGTTGTCGTTGACCGATGCGATTGAAAAGCTGTTGGGACCATTGAAACGATTTAAAGTTCCTGTCCATGAAATTGCGCTGATGCTTTCCATCGCGTTGCGTTTTGTGCCGACGCTGATGGATGAGGCTTCAAAGATCATGAATGCACAACGGGCCCGCGGTGTCGAATTCGGCGAAGGCAATATCGTCAAGCAGATGAAGGCCGTCACACCGATTTTGGTGCCGCTCTTCGTCAGCTCCTTCAACCGGGCTGATGAATTGGCAAATGCCATGGAGGCACGTGGCTATCAAGGCGGAGAAGGCCGGACGAAGTACCGCATCCTTGATTGGCAGAAGCGCGATACGTTGAGTATGCTGGCGTTTGTCGCATTGACAGGGTTGTTATTGTTCTTCCGCTCATGAGCGCATACGGGCTGATTAAGCCGCTAGAGAACGAGTCTGGGGACCGGGTAGCAATTCCGGTCCCTTTTAAAATGGAAAAACTACCACATACATCAGCAAAATAAGAAAGGGGCATACGCCAACCATGACTGCACAACGGTACAAATGCATCGTGCAATATGACGGAACAAGTTATGTGGGCTATCAGGTCCAACCTAACGGCAACAGTGTCCAGACGGAAATCGAAAAGGCGTTGAAAAAAATGTCGAACGGGCAGATCATTCCGATCCAAGCTTCCGGAAGGACCGATTCGGGCGTCCATGCGCTTGGACAGGTTATCCATTTCGATTACCCGGCTGCGATTAAGCCGGATCATCTGCTGCGGGCGCTGAACAGCCTGCTGCCCGATGACATTTTAATCAAATCGGTGGAACACGCTGCAGAGGATTTCCATTCGCGCTACCACGCGCTAGGGAAAAAATATATTTACCGGGTCGATCTTGATCGCTTCCCGAATCCCTTCAAACGACTCTACACGACGCACCATCCTTACCGCTTCAATATGGAGAATTTGGAGCAGGCCATCAAAAAACTGGAAGGCGAACACGACTTCACCAGTTTTTGCTCGACAAAGACGGATAAAACCGATCTGGTCCGCACCGTCTATGAAGCCAGCGTCAGGAAAGACGAAGTGAATAACGAGCTGGTCTTCACTTTCAGGGGTAACGGCTTTCTCTATAATATGATCAGAATTTTCGTGGGGACACTTTTGCAGATCGCAGACGGCCTGAAAAAGGTCGAGGAAATCGACCGCCTTTTGGAAGTGAAAGACCGCCGCAAAGCCGGACCGACAGCCCCGTCGCAGGGATTGTATCTCGTGGAAGTCTACTATGATGAAGAAAAATTAAGGAACGGTTAGGGGGAAAAGCGATGTTTGAAAAAGAAAGAGCGGAGATCGATATAATCGACCGGGAGTTGGTAAAACTGTTCGAACGCCGGATGGATGCAGTGACGGAGATCGCGCGGATCAAGAAAGAGCATAAGCTGCCGATTCTTGACCAATCCAGGGAAGATAAGGTGTTGGATAAAGTGCGCCGTCTGACCGAGAACAAAGCCTACGAAGACAGCGTGGAAGACCTCTTCCGCTCCTTGATGACGATCACAAAGGCATTTGAAACCAAACAGAACGAAGAATAAAAAAGTATGCTGAAAAAGCGGCTGCGGAAAAGACGAAATCTTTTCCGCAGCCGCTTTTTGTGCGCTTGAGCAACTTTTATTTTTCGATCTATCTTCTCAGACTATGGCTGTTACAGCAGCCTTCGCAAAGGCCTGGCGCAGATCGGCGATCAAATCATCCGCATCTTCGATTCCAGTCGAGATGCGCAGCAGATCGTCGGTCAAACCATAAGATTCGCGGACTTCAATCGGAATGTCGGCATGGGTCTGGGTGGTCGGATAGGTAATCAGGCTTTCGACGCCACCCAAGCTTTCAGCGAAAGTGAAAATATTCAGGGCATCCAAGACGACAGGGATAGTTGCTTTATCATGCAGCGTGAAACTGAGCATGCCGCCTTTACCCGGATAATAGACCGATTTGATCAGTTTTTCCGATTCGAGATAAGCAACGACTGCCTGTGCATTCGCTTGATGCTGCTTCATGCGCAACGGCAATGTCTTCATTCCGCGGACTAAGAGCCAACAGTCGAAGGCATCCAAAGTACCGCCGGCCGTATTCAGCTGGAAAGCCAACTGTTCACCGAGTGCTTTATTGTTCGTTACGACAGCCCCCGCCAACAGGTCATTATGGCCGCCGAGGTACTTGGTGGCGCTGTGGACGACGATATCAGCGCCCAAATCCAAAGGACGCTGCAACAGAGGTGTGTAGAAGGTGTTATCCACAATCACCAGCAGACCGTGTTTTTTGGCGATCTCAGCCACCGCGGCGATATCCGTTTCCTTCATCAACGGATTCGTCGGCGTTTCGATGTAGACTGCGGCCGTATTATCCTGGATGGCGGACGTGATATCAATCGGGTCATCGACATAAGTGAAGGAATAGAAGCCTTTTTTCTCCATATCCTGGAAATAGCGGAAGCTGCCGCCGTAAAGATCCCTGGATGCAACAAAATGGCTGTTGGCCGGAAAAATGCTGAAAGCAAGCTGGATGGCGCTCATGCCGGAGCTGGTAGCAAACCCTTGAACGCCATTTTCAAGAACAGCCAAACCTTCCTGAAGGATGTCCCTAGTCGGATTGGCGGTGCGTGTGTAGTCATAGCCGGTTGATTGGCCCAGACCAGGATGTCCATAAGCTGTGGACAAATAAATCGGTGCACTGACGGCGCCGGTATGCGGATCTTTTCTGTTGCCTAATTGTGCAAGATAGCTTTGAATGCTGATACTTTCCATCGTCGATTCTCCTTTATGCGAAATGACATACACAAGTATATTGCCATCCTTTTATCATTTAAAATTAATGTTAGTGCAATGGTAGCACGAGGGTTTGAAGTGGTCAATATTTTTATGTATTTTAAGTCAGTGATGGTGAGATGAATAATCGATCATGCTTGAACGGTTATTTCTCTCGAATGGTGTTAAAATACTGAAACTCGCGTATAATGGAAGTATAAGAACGAATGAAGGAGTGTGTAAGAATGGTAACGTTCACAAAGGAACTCAAGCGGATCCCACGCGGCGATGTGCCGGATTTTGTGGCTGCTGCTATGCCCCAATTTTATGAAGCAATCGGCTGTCCGAACGATGTGATCCTTTCCGTGCAGGCCAGCATGGCGCATTACTCGACCCCGAAAAAGAATGTCCCGGTTGAAGAATATGAAGCTTTTGAAGTGACGCTCACAAAAAAAGGCGCGTTCGTTGCGGTGGAAGACATCGTGAAAGACCATGCTATTATCGAAGCATTCAAACCCTACAAGACATCCGGAAAAGGGGCCTATCCGTTTGTGCCGGCCGAGGTCATCGAGCAATTATATTTACATCTGAAGAAATAATCAGAGAAGCCTTCACAATCGCAGCTATGTGGTATGTGGAGACTTTTTTTTGGGGCTTTTTTTTGGGGATGAAAAGGACAAATTATTTCTTTTGAATCATTGACAATCCTTTTGGAATGTCGTATCATATAAGACGGTATTGTTTGCCCCACGATGAGCCCCGGAAACTCAATTGGATCAAACAGACAGAGAAGAATATGGAGGAAACAAACGTGCGTACAACATACATGGCTAAAGCAAGCGAAATGGACCGTAAATGGTTCGTAATCGACGCAACTGACATCCCATTGGGACGTTTATCAACACAAGTTGCAACTATTTTACGCGGTAAAAACAAACCAACTTTCACACCACACGTAGATACTGGTGATTATGTGATTGTTATCAATGCAGACAAAGTTACATTAACAGGTAAAAAAGCATCTGACAAAATTTATTCCCGTCATTCAGGTTATCCAGGTGGGCTAAAACAAATTTCAGCTGGTGAATTACGTGCTAAGAACTCAAGAAAATTAGTTGAATTGTCTGTTAAAGGCATGTTGCCAAAGAACTCTTTAGGCGCTAAACAATTCACTAAGTTACACGTATACGGTGAAGCAGTTCACCCACACGAAGCTCAACAACCAGAAGTTTTAGACATCACTAACCTAATTTAAGGAGGGAAATTCATTGGCACAAGCACAATATATCGCAACTGGTCGTCGTAAGAATTCGACTGCACGCGTACGTTTATTACCAGGAACAGGTAAAATCATTTTCAATAAAAAAGACATGGAAGAATACATCCCATTCGCTTACTTATATGAAGTAATCAAACAACCTTTAAACCTTACAGGTACTTTAGGTAGCTACGATATCTTCGTTAACGTAAACGGCGGCGGATTCACTGGACAAGCTGGAGCAGCTCGTCACGGTATCTCTCGTGCATTGCTAGAAGTAGATCCTGACTTCCGCGCACCATTAAAAGCAGCTGGTCTGTTAACACGTGACCCACGTATGGTTGAACGTAAGAAACCAGGTCTTAAGAAAGCTCGTAAAGCTTCACAATTCTCTAAACGTTAATATTTATTGTATCAACGTTCTGAAAAATCAATTAACAACCTTAAAGCATCGGCATCTTGCTGGTGCTTTTTTTATGGCATAAATTCAATAAAATGAAAGTATGGAGCATTCCATCAACAAAGGCGGTGTAAACAGTGAGTCCAAAAGAGAAAATGTTAGAGATAATCAAGAATAAACAAGGCGGCGGAAAATCCAAGCAAATCGACACGCCGAAAAATGATATCAAGAACATGCGTAAAGGTCCAAAAATTTTTAATAAGTAAGCTGGCTTATAAAACTTTGGAGCAATGAATGACTGAAATACTGTACAAGTAATTAGCGTTGTATGAATGAACAAGTTCTGATCGCTAGCATATCTCAAATCTGGAGATCTCATTCGAAAGAGTGCGGTCTTTTTGTTTGGAGTCAGAATTAAGTGTAAGATCATTTGAAAAAGAGAAAACACTCTCGAGAGCTTTGTGATTGCACCTCACCAAATGTAGGAATATAGTAAGGGAAACAATACAAAAGAATAGCCTGTATTCTGCAAAGGACTGGAGGAATTTTTTATGTGTACGGCAGTGACATATGAAGGGATGAATTTTTATTTTGGCAGAAATCTGGACTTAGATGTTTCGTTCAACGAGAAAGTAACGATTACTCCACGGCAGTTTGAATTTCGGTTCAGGAATGAAGCAGCAATCAAGTCTCACTGGGCGATGATCGGGATGGCTGCGGTAATCGATAATTATCCGCTGTATTATGATGCAATGAATGAAAAAGGGTTATGCATGGCGGGACTAAATTTTCCTGGGAATGCCTGTTATTTGTCCAGAAAAGAAGGAATGGAAAATATTGCTCCTTTCGAATTCATTCCCTTTATTCTCGGCAACTGCAGCAGTGTGGAAGAAGCCGTGGCTGTATTGAAAAATACGATTCTGATAAATGAACCATTCAATGATTTTCTGCCCTTGGCACCGCTGCATTGGATCATCTCAGATCAGAAGCGCTCGATTGTTGTGGAACCTATGTCGCATGGATTGAAGATATTTGATAATCCAGTGGGTGTCCTGACGAATAACCCAACGTTTGATTATCATTTGACGAATCTGAATAATTACCTGAATCTTACATCAGCCCCTCCGAACAATCGATTCTCCGGAAAAGTGGATTTGTCGGCATCCAGCATCGGTATGGGCAGTATCGGCTTACCAGGAGATCTTTCTTCTCCATCGCGATTTGTGCGTGCTGCTTTTACGAAAGCGAATGCGACGGAAGAAACAGATGAAGGCTCAGAGGTGGCTCAATTTTTCCATATTTTGGATGCTGTGGCCTTTACAAAAGGGTGTGCCGTCAACGAAGATGGCAGAGAAGAACTAACGATCTATTCGGCATGCATGAATACCCAAAAAGGCATTTATTATTACAAAACTTACAGTAACAATCAAATCAGTGCAGTCTATTTGAATCGTGCAGATTTGGACGGAAGTAAGCTTGAAACCTTTGAATTGATTACTTCTCAGCAAGTTCGAGACATCAATTAATAGCTGTAACGGTTCAAATTAGAAATCGATTGATCAGTCCATCTATTTTCATTGCAAGGCCTTGTCCCAAAGACGAGGCTCTTTTTGGATAGCGGGTAATTTTAAGCAAGTTACTTTACAAAAGTTAGTTCCTGCGTTATGATTGACAGGTCAACAGTTGACAAGTCAATTGTTTGATCAGTCAGGATAATCCGCAAAATCGAGGTGAATTGGTATGAACTTGAGAGAAATCAGCAGGCTGCTTTATCAGATCAAGCTCACAAATCAGGAAATCAATACGCTTTTCGAAAAAGAAACAGGTTTCAGCTTGACGCGCTATGAGATGCTGATGTTCCTGAAAGACAAGGGGACGTGTTCCCAAAATCAGATTCAGACAGAACTGAAGATAGACAGCGCGGCTATTACACGCCATCTGAAAATATTGGAACAAAAGGGCTATGTCATCCGGGAACGGAATGCTGAGAACAACCGAGAGGTCTTTGTTCAATTATCCGACAAGGCAATCAAAGATTTGGAGGCGTGCGGAAAAGAACATGATCAGGGGAAATCTTCCCTATCGCTTTCATTAAGCGACGAGGAAGCAGAGCAATTATCTATTTTGCTGAATAAACTATACTTACAAAGTTGAAAAGGAAGAGGCTATAAACATGACCAATAAATTTATAAACAACAATTTTTCGGATATCGCATTCGGAAGAAAATCGATCCGTCTTTATGATGAAAATTTTAAAATCAGTCAAGAAGAAATGCTGGAAATGATTCAGGAAGCTACGACTACACCTTCATCCGTGAATATGCAACCTTGGCGTTTTGTGGTTGTTGAGAGTGAGGAAGCAAAAGCCAAATTGAAACCGCTGATCCGTTTCAATACCAGACAAAATGATACTTCGTCAGCAATGGTTTTGATATTCGGCGATATGCAATGCTACGAGTACGGAGAAGAAATCTACGATACAGCTGTCGCACAAGGCAAAATGTCCGCCGAAGTCCGAGACCAACAATTAGCTGCAATCATTCCTTACTACAAGAACTTTTCTAAAGAGCAGATGAATGATGTTGTCAAAATCGATTCGAGTTTGGCAGCGATGCAATTCATGCTGGTTGCCCGCGCCCATGGCTATGACACCAACCCTATCGGCGGCTTTGAAGCAGATCAGTTGGCGGATGCGTTCGATCTCGACAAGGAACGGTATGTGCCGGTTATGATCTTGTCAATCGGTAAAGCAATGGAAGAAGGCTATGAATCCGTACGGTTTGCGCCAGAGAAAATCACTAATTTTAAGTAGGTGGAGAAATGATAGTAATCAATGCAGAATTTTATATTGTACCTGAGCAAAAAAAACAATTTTTAAATGAAATTTCGGAATTAATTCAGGCATCCAGAAAAGAAGAAGGTTGCTTGTCTTATCAACTTTACGAAGCAGTTACAGATGAAAATAATTTTGTAATGGTTGAAAAATGGGAAAATCAACAAGCAATTGAGTTACATAACGCAACGTCTCATTTGCAAAACTTCGCTAAGAAAGTTCCGGATTATAGTCGCGATGCACCTAAAATAACGGTTAGTTTTGTAAAAGAGTAATAAAATATCGTTCCGTTAAAATAGTTATACTAAACTCTATCCAAAAAGACCTCATTACTTTATAGTATGAGGTCTTTTTGATATAGGTTTTGCTTTTGGAGATGAAAAGCATCTCTGCGCAGTGCTTATGCCTTAACCGACGCGCTTGTACCAGCATCCACATCATCGCTGTGGTGGTCTTTGACGGAAGCGCTGGAAACGGCATCGACATCGCCAATCAATTTTTGGCCGGTTTGGGCCAGATACCAGTCAATGATCGGTTTGAAGTCCAGAATATATTCGTTGACGCCGGCATAGTTGCCGTCTTTGTCATGCAGCGCTTGATAATTATGCACGACATACTTGTCCGGTCCATGCGTCGGAACGTTGACACGGAAGGCATCCATTGTGCCGGAACGCAATTGTTGAAGTACCCATTCCACTCCTTTATGCACTCTTTCCGGGTGGCATTTGGAAAGCGGGTTGCCGACTTGGCCAGGTACACGCGCAGCGAGCATTTCTTCGGCAGGTTTCGTATGGTTGTAGTAAAGGAATTGGTTGTTGCTGTCTGCATACGTCAATTCCATCGGCATCGACGCCAGGAAGTAATTCAGCTGATCAACAGTCAACAAGCCGCGTTCCAGTTTGACGTAGGTATTGCCTTCCACAGCGCCCACAAGCTCAGCCGCTTGTTCCAACCAGTCATCGGCTTCCTTATCGACGCCTTCAATCGTTGTTGCGATTTTTCCGGTAGCGTATAGGTCTTCCGGTTCGAGCACCGGTTTTTTCGGTCCTTCAACAGCAGAGACCAACGTGATGAACTGAGTGAATTTTTCCAGACAAGTGCCCAGAAAATCGATGGTGCGCTTGTCTTTCAGATTTTCCTGTTCATCGAAGGCTTCTTTGACTTTTCCCAGCAAAAATTCATTACCCGGAAGGACGATGGCATTGACGCCTGGTGCATCAAGAATTTGACGCAGGTGCAGTTGGGCCCGGGAAGATCCTTGATCATAGTAGGAAGCTCCCACAATCATGACCGGTTTGTTTTCCAATGGATGGATTTTGAAGGACAACCATTCCAGTACACTCTTCAAGCTGGCAGGAATTGTATGGTTATGTTCAGGAGTGGCAATGATGACGCCATCCGCCTGCAGGATTTTTTGGGTCAGTTTTTGGACAGGGGCGCTGTTTGTTTGGTCATCACTCTGATTGAACAAAGGGATGTCCTTAATTTCCAAAATCTCCAGGTCGAACAAGTGGCTGAACTGCTTTTTGATGTATTTCAACAAGATACGGTTATATGATACTTCCGCGTTGGAACCTACTATACCGACTAATTTCATAATGTTTGTCTCCGATCTCTAGTTATTTTCCCAAGAAAAGTTTTCAGCTGCTTTAACGTGTGCGGCGTGGGTGTGCGATAGTTGTTTCATGATGTTGATGAACATTTGGAAGTCCTCGAATAAGCCTTCCAGCTCCTGGATCTGTTCTGGATTTTTCAGGTTGTTGTCTGCGTCGAAAGCCTGCAAAGAATGGCTGAGCAGGAACTCAGAACTTGGCATGATGCGGGCTTTCAATTCCGGCGCATCCAAGATCTGACGCAAATGCGCTTGCGCCCGTGACGAACCCAGTACGCCATAGGAAGCCCCTGTGATCATGACGGGCTTGTCGACGAAGGGGTAGATGCCGTAGGATAACCAGCTCAAAGCGCTCATCAGGGAAGCAGGAACTGCGTGATCGTATTCTGGTGTGCTGATGATGACGCCGTCAGCTGCTTCGATCTTTTCCGCCAAGGCTTTCGCCTCAGCCGGGATCTGCATGTCTGCCGGTTTGTTGAAGATCGGCAGGTCCTTGATTTCGACAATCTCGATGTCTGCCTTATCGGAAAAATGCTTTTGGATGTATTGCAGCAGCATACGGTTAGTGGAGTGGTCCGAGTTTGTGCCGACGAGGCCGATTAATTTATTCATGTGAATACTTCCTTCCAATTTGTAAATTTTTTATGAATCATTTAAACACGTGATTGAGAAAGTTGTTTGCGTTGCAGCCGGTTTTCCAAGCCTTTGGAGCAGTAGAGGCTACCGTCTTTCGTGATCAGGATGCCGTCGATGGCTTCCGAGTGATCTAATGCGGCTAGGATCACGTCGGCAGGTTGGCCGAATAAACGCGTCGTCCAGATTTCCCCATCGACAGAGTCATCGGCAACCACAGTCAAGCTGATGACATCCGTTTCTGCCGGATAGCCGGTCTGTGGGTCCAGAATATGGTGATAGTGCTTGCCTTGGGCTTCCAGCTGCCGTTCATACACACCAGAGGTAACCGCTGATTGGTTCTGGATTTTCAATACCGCGCTATAATGCGCGCGGGGGAGCATCGGATTTTGGATGCCGATGCGCCAATAGGGATCTTCATTGTTTTGGGATGGTCCGAACACAACGACATTTCCACCCAAATTGATGAGAGCGGAGGCTACACCGGCTTTCTTGAAGTAGTCCGTCAGGAGATCGGCAATATAGCCTTTTGCCAAAGCCCCCAAGTCTATGGACATACCTTCTTGCTGAAGGAAAACGGTCTGATCCTTCTCGGACAAGAGGATTTTATTGGGATCGGTGATTTCAAGAAGCCGCTGAATCTCTTCGGCATCCGGGACTTTGGCATCACCGAAACCGATCCGCCAAGTCTGCACCAGCGGTCCGATGGCGATATTCAGACGACTGTTGGGGGCTAAGCTATGGTATTTACCCACCTTGATCAAGTGGAACAAATCAGGATGGACAGCAAGAGGAGCTTTGCCTGCCAAATGGTTGATCTGCATCAGCTCCGACTTTGGATCATTGGCGCTGAAACGTTGTTCGTATATTCGTAGGCGTCGGATCGCCTCCTCCAAAATAGCGTCCGGGTGCGTGTGCGTCACAAGCAGATCGATGATTGTTCCCATCAGACGGACCGTTGCTTTTTTTTGTTCCATATTTTCCACCACCTTCAGGATAACCGTGTCATTCTGTTGCGGGATTCCCCGAAAGGATCGCGCTTTCCAACTGCGCCAATTCTTTCAGCGCAATCGTGTTTTTGTTGATTTTTGAATAGGCTCTGGCATCATGGATCAATTCCAGCACTTCTTGCTGCGGCTTCCCCTGGATGATGGCATTTTTGGCCAACTGGATGGCTGCACGGGCAAGATAGTAGGTCACGTGATTGTCTGAACAAATAGAAACAGCATAAGATAGCAACGCATTGCTCAGTTCGATCTCATCGATTTGGGAGAAGAAAGTGCCGCTTTGGAATACAATATTCAGTACACGCCAAATGTCTTCTGTCGTTTTGATCGGGTAAGCATAAATTTTTTCGAGCACTTTGCTGAAATAGAACTCTGCCTTATCCGAACTTTTTTCACGGCTGTAAACCATGCCGATACCTGTATAAGCCAGCAAGCGAAAGATTTCAGTCTCTGCCCTATCATCGGCCAGCAAAATTTGATCGAAAGTGAACAAAATATCTGTCACTGAAATCTGCTGCGCAATCATGACGAACCCGTTCAAATAATGGAAGCGCAGAGCGAGGCTGTTTTCTTCGATTTCGCTCAAAGCGATGCTTCGCAGCAAGTCCGAAGCCTGGTCGTATTCACTTGTGATCAAAAAGAATTCTGCTTTATTCATTTTTTCTGTCGCTTCTGTATACTTGACGCCTACTTTAGGGAACAACTCTCCTAAGGGAAGGTTCAAGCGATTGCACAGTTTAATCAGAATTTTAAGATTCGGGACTTGCCCGTTGTTCTCGAAGCGGCTCAGTGTAGCTTGGGTACAGATCCCCTCTGCCAGTTCCATCTGCGAGAGGGCCAATGCTTTGCGGGCTTCAATAAATCGTTCGATGTTCATATTTACCTCCCTAATCATCCATGTGGCTCGGATGGCTACGACAAAGATTCGGATTCGTTTTGTATTTAATTTCACATTGCTTATATGAGTGATTATACGCTTACTGAATATAAGGGTCAATAGAATATATAAAAAAATATATAAAATGACGATTGGAAGATGCGCCTCGTCTCCTGAAAAGGCTTATCATTTCCAAATTGTAAGTAAATATACTAGACTATTCATACAAAGACAAAGGAGTGAATAAGATGACTGAACCTATTTTGAAGGATCCACGCGAGTTGTATCACACTGGAAAATTTGCAGATCAGGATCAACACACCCCAGCTTTGCAAGATAAGATGCTACCTGAACCCGATTGCGGGGAGGAAAGCTACGTAGGCAACCACTTGTTGGAGAATCGCCGGGTATTGATTACTGGTGGCGATTCCGGAATCGGACGGGCTGCAGCGATAGCTTATGCCAGAGAAGGCGCCGATGTAGCGATTCAATTTTTCCCTGGTGAAGAACGCGATGCAAAAGAAGTCGCTGAATATATAGAGAAGGCGGGCAGGAAGGCTGTATTGCTTCCATACGACCTTCGGGATGAAAGCAAATACCAAGAAATAATCGATAAGACCGTCGAGGTATTGGGTGGTCTGGATACGCTTGTATTGAATGCCGCCCAACAGATTGCGCGGGAGTCCATTTCGGAATTGCCGTTGGAACAAGTCAAAGATACGTTCACAGTCAACATCATCTCGATGTTCGGACTGGTGAAAGCTGCTGAGCCGCATCTGCCGGCGGGAGGTGCAATCATCACGACAACCTCGATCCAGGCTTATGATCCGAGCGGTCATCTGATGGATTATGCCGCAACCAAATCCGCAATAGCCAGCTTCACGATCAGCTTGGCGAAACAGTTCGCAAAGAAAGGCATCCGCGTGAATGGAGTAGCACCGGGACCAATCTGGACGCCGTTGCAATTGGATCACGGACAACCCGACGGCGCCTTGCCGGAATTCGGACAGAAAAGCTTATTGGGAAGGGCAGGACAGCCGGTCGAATTGGCGCATGTCTATGTCTTCCTGGCGTCCAACAACGCCAGCTACGTGACCGCCCAAATCTATGGCGTGACCGGCGGCGATGTAATCGATTTGTGATTTCTGAATCACCGATCGGACAATGCTGGAAATGTTGTTCAAAAAAAATAATTTTCACTCGTTCTTGTGCTAACACTGGAGACATCCAGCAGACACCATAGCTCGTTAGTGAAAAAGCTAACCGATCAGGAATGAAACAATTGTAACGAAGGTCAAAATAAAGCGTTAATTTTCAGACCAACTATCCGCCTTAATATGTGGATAGTTGGTCTTTTTGTCATCGCTTACATCATTGGTGAAGCAAGAATATGACAGATTTCGTGAAAAACGTTCACAAATTGTTAATAATTAATCTGTTGTATGAGCAAAAAATGCGTGGTATATTCTGTGTGTAAATGTTACGACGTATCATTTGAAAACGTTTATTGTTTTTTAATCGCAACCGAGTATCGCATGGTGATATTGTCATAATCCATTTTATCAACTGGTTCGGCGTCGATTTATCAATATAAGAAAAGGGGTCATGAAATGCAACACGCAAGCGCAAATAAAGTACAAAATGTAACCGATGACAAAAAAATGTAAGGGAATTCGGATTACTGGATAAGTTAGCTTATATGGCGGGAGACATCGCAAATGACTTGTTCTTCATTTTCTCAAGTTCTTTCTTGATGTTGTTCTACACGAAAGTATTGGGTATCAGCGGAGCTGTCGTGGGTACACTGTTTTTGTCCGCAAGGATAGTGGACGCATTTACGGATATGGGGATGGGACGTCTGGTTGATACGATGAAGCCTTCGAAAGACGGCCGCTTCCGCGTTTGGATCAAACGGGTAGCACCATTCGCTGTTATCGCCGGTTTCCTGATGTTCTTGTCAGTCGTTCAAAACTGGTCCATGACTGCAAAAATCGTCTACATTTTCGTGACATACCTATTCTGGGGCAGCTTCTGTTATACGGCGATCAACATCCCTTATGGATCGATGGCATCCGTAATCAGTGACAAACCTGAAGATCGTGCTTCACTTTCTGTGTTCCGTAGTATGGGAGCCAGCATCGCCAGCATCTTCATTTCCTTCTTTGTTCCATTGTTCGTTTACACAACTGATGCAAATGGTGCACAAGTGGTTATTCCGGAACGTTTCACAATCATTGCTGCTATCTTTGCAGTTCTAGCTTTTGCGCTTTATCAATTCTGCTATCACTTCACAATCGAGCGCGTACAGATTCCACAAAAACCGGAAACTGAAAAACAATCTTTCGGTAAAGAAATGGCTGTCCTTTTCAAAGGTTTGTCAACAAACCGCGCACTTGGAGGTATCATCGCAGCTGCAATCTTCCTGTTGTTGTCCATGCTGTTGGTGAACACGATGAATGCTTATCTTTACGCCGATTACTTCAAGAGCTCCAAGACATTGGCTGTCGCCGGTATCCTCGGTACTATCGGCACCCTTATGCTTGCGCCTTTCGCAAACAAAATTGCTTCCCGTTTCGGTAAAAAAGAATCAGCAACAGTTGCGCTATTCTTTTCAGCGGCCGTATATGCAGTTCTGTACTTCATTCATACAGACAATGTTATGGTCTTCTTGCCGATGGCGTTCCTCGCAAGTCTGGGAATGAACTACTTCAACGTAGTCATCTGGGCTTTCATCACAGACATTATCGATTATCAAGAAGTTAAAACAGGCACTGCAGATAGCGGTACAGTATACGCCGTCTATTCTTTCTCCAGAAAACTTGGTCAAGCCTTGGCCGGCGGTTTGGGCGGTTTCGCTTTGGCTGCTATCGGTTATGCTTCAGCGGCTGCAACCCAAGACCAAGCTGTTCTTGACAGTATTTACGATGTAGCTACGATCGTACCGGCTATCGGTTACACTTGCGTTGCGCTATGCCTATGGTTCATCTATCCATTGACCAAAGAAAAAGTTGCAGAAAACGTAGCGATCTTGTCAGAACGCCGTAAAGCAGCAAAATAATAAGTTAGCTCGTTAAAGGGGCGCCATCCTGTTGGGTCAGGGTGGTGCCTCTTTTTTTGCTGTCATTTATGGAATGTCTGAGCCCCAGCTCCGGCCAAGCTAACGCTTGCTGGAGAAGCTGAAACTATTTCATTCCCAGCTTCGGCGAACATCGGCTTGCCGGAGCTGGGGCTCTGATTCTGTGCGCTTCTCCGGCCAGACCAGCCTTCTCCGGAGAAGGAGTATCCCGATCGCATCCTGTGCTTCGGTCCCAGCCTGCTCAATAACACAAAACAAACAAGGGGCTCCCTCAAATGAGAGATCCCCTTGTTTGTTTTGCCTCATTCAAACTGGACAAAAATGTCCAGATCATAAGGTGTATAAGCGATTTCGACTGTTTTTGAATCATCCGAATAAGCTTTGTAGCGTCCTCCGGTGACATATACGAATGCGGTGAAATCATTTTTTCCATAATAAGGATTTATTTCGTTCCACTGTTCTGCAGGAAGTTTTCCCAAGGACATGCCTTCAATCATCAGATTGCCGTCTTTGATGGCAACATTCACCGTTGTGACTTGTTCGTATTCATAGATCCGCCGCTTAGTCCGAGCAATTGCTTCATCATCAAGACTTCCGAACGATTTGCAGAATGGATCTTCCTGAATGATGCGCTCTGCAACTTTTTGGATAAGACTATTTTCCGCGAATAATGCGCTACCTTTCCAGCGTGTCTGGAACAGTATTCGGCCGACGCCGTTGTTTCCTTGTTCTGAAGTGTCGGAAACAGGCTGAACCTTTTCTTTGGATCCTTTTTTGAAAAAATCTAGTATACCCATGATACACCTCCGTTTGTTTATAACGTTTCCTTCTATTGTATCACAGAGTTTTCTCGCTCCGCTCATTTTCAACTATTCTTAACCTTTAATAAGGATGTGCTGTGCTATAATGGGACAATAGCGCTTATTCCTGCAGCCTTTTTTCGGCTCCAGGAGTAGCCAGACGAAGAAGTAAGGGGATATCCGATTGGAAAAATTGAAAAGAAAACTGATGACTTTCATGCGCGGCAGATACGGTGCCGATCAGCTTTACAACGCGTTGATCATTTCCGGTATGGTGCTGTACTTTTTGGGTGCAATGACGGACTTGGGTGTGTTGGTTATAGTGGCGCAACTCCTGATTTTCTGGGCGCTGTTCCGAGTCTATTCGAAACAAATCTATAAACGCGCGGAGGAAAATCGCAAATTCCTAAAGTGGTGGCAGCCGAACCAGAAAAAGCTTAAACTATTTTTCAGAAGATTCAAGGAAATCAAGGTGGCCCGTTTCCGCAAGTGCCCGAATTGCAAAACGACTTTGCGTTTGCCTGTCAAGCGCGGCAAGAAGACAGTGAAATGTCCGACCTGCCATCAAAAATTCGAATCCCGTATCATTTTATAATCAAAAGAGGTGGGTATCCTGATCGAGGATGCCCATTTTTATTATGGTTTGCCTTTGGGGCAACTGTGGGATGTCCGATAACCACGAAGAATCGGACAAGTAGCAAGCAAGCATATCGGCCTACACGAAAAAGCACAAAATACTCAAAAAAGAAGCCCCACACAATAAAAAATTGTGCGTAGGCTTCTTTTGTTTACGCTTCGTGGATGAGTACTTCTTCTTGGGTTCCCAAAAGGATCGTCTTCTCGGAAGGGCGCAGACTGCCTTTATTTTCGTCACGACCCTGCAGAACGATGCGCGGATTTTCGTCCTCAATTGTGCGGAAAGCTTCGCGCGCCAATTTTTGAGTGTCATCATTCATGTAACGGTTGAAGAGAACGCAGAGTTTGGTGTCCTTCAGTTCCATCATCATATCGTAGTCGCCGGTGCTGTCTCCGAAGAGCATCAGCGGTTGTTTTTCGTTGTGCTTCGGCATCAGCTGTTCTGTGATGACGGCTGTTTTACCGGGACCTTTCGTAATATTTTTGCCTGGTTGCATGCTTGGCTGGATCAGGCCGTTTTCATCCTTGTTGTAATACATGCCGATGACGTGTTCGTTGTCCAATCCGTAACCGAAGTCCGGATGCGTTGCGGCGACTTGGACGACATCTACAGGTGAAGCCGAAATGACATAGACGACGATGCCGTTTGCCTGCAGAACATGATAGAGTTCCTTCAACTCATTCGGGAAGGCTAAACCAGTATCGTAATGCGATACGATGACGCCGGCTTTGCTCGTCAAATCAGCCGGGCTCGTCAAGGTCACGCGTTCGAATTTTCCGTACTGCAACCAATAAGAAATCGATTGGTAAGCCAACTGGCGTAACTCTTCGCTGCTGCGTTGCGCAAAAAGGTAAGTCATCCAAGGATAGCCGGCTTTTCTTTTGAAGTCACCGTTGATGACCGTGTAGAACAAACGAATTTTTGCGGCGAATTCTTCATAATAAGAAGACTTTTTTGCTTCTTCCAACGAGAGGGTCCCGCCTTGCATAAAACCTTCATATTGCTTGTACAACCAAGCATAGGCTACTTTGATATCGTCAGCGATATTGCCGATCGTAGCAAGCGGATTGGTCTTATCGAGGAGCGTGTCCACTGTTGCGCCGACATTCTCTTGGCCATCCGTCAAAATCGTATGGAACTGATCATGCGTCAAACGGTAATCCAAATGCAGCAACATATAAAGCATCAAAGTATCTTCTATATCCATGATGGCGGAAGTGTTGTCGAAATCAAAGACAACATAAGGAGGGGCAGCCGGATCGAATGAACTGCTTTGGTTCCCGTAAGAAGAGATGACAGCATTCAGCGCTTGGTGTGTATGTGGTGCCCAGTTTTTGGAAGAAAGAATTTTATTATGTTTTTCTGGCAAAGTAAGTACCCCTTTATCATGGAATTTTCATACGCAGTCATTTTATCAAAAAACGGCTGAAAGATATACTGAAATGTGCTCCTTTAGTTCAATCAAACAAGAACATTGAAATGAAATGAGAATTATCGATAAGTTTCTATGTCGGTTATTTATTTTAAATGAAGCTTTTTGCCTCAGGATGCTACATTAAAGCAGAAAGATTTATATAAAAGCGAGAATCGTGGAAGGCTTTCTCATAAAACAGGCATAAAATAGGCGGTTTTTAACAATTAAGTAAGAATACGGGAAAATTGTGTTAGAAAATCTAACATTCTCGCGGAAGAATTTAATTGATTTTTAATCATGCTTTCATTATAATTTTGCTTAACGGTATAAATATAAGAAGAGGTCCTTTCTTGACAAGGATCCAATCCATGCTCTTGAAATTAAAGCAGCGTGATGGCGAGCATAAAAGGGGTTGAGGCAAAATTGATTAAGTTAGAGCACGTAAACAAGTATTTCGGCGCCAACCATGTGTTGAAGGATATCAACCTTGAAGTTGCCGAAGGGGAAAAAGTGGTTATTATCGGGCCTTCCGGTTCAGGTAAAAGTACGACAGTCCGTTGTATGAATTTCCTCGAAGAGCCTACAGACGGAAAAGTTTTTATAGACGGCACAGAAGTCACACCTAAGAACAAGTTGGACATTGTCCGTCATTCCTCTGCAATGGTTTTTCAACAATTTAATTTGTATCCGCATATGACCGTGTTAGGCAACCTGACAATCGGCCCTATGAAGCTGCAAGGGAAAACCAAAAAAGAAGCGGAAGAGATGGCTTACGAATATTTGGATATCGTCGGATTGCGAGAAAAGGCGAACGTCTATCCTTCAACACTCTCAGGCGGACAACAACAAAGAGTAGCAATCGCAAGAGCACTTTGTTCACAGCGAAAGATCATTCTTTTTGATGAACCCACTTCGGCATTGGACCCTGAAACGGTTCAGGAAGTATTGGATGTCATGATAAAACTTTCCAGCATGAACATCACGATGGTTGTGGTGACGCACGAAATGGGTTTTGCGAGACAAGTTGCCGATCGGGTAGTCTTCATGGCTGACGGCATGATTGTTGAAGAAGGCACTCCGGAGCACTTTTTCGACAATCCGACAAACGAGCGGACGAAAGCCTTCTTGGGTAAAATTTTAAGATAACCGATCTTTTCGGAATACAACATTATAGGAGGAATTGGGTATGAAAAAGAAAAATCTATGGGTTTCGTTATGTTTATCGGCTGCATTGTTCTTGGGTGCTTGCGGTAGTGATGCTACGGATACAGCAGATTCTGCGGCTGGTTCCGCAACAGATGCTTCCGGTCAAGTGACCGCAGAAACAATCAAAGAAGCAGGCGTATTGAAAGTCGGCGTTAAAGAAGATGTGCCGAATTTTGGATTAAGAAACACTGAAACAAACGAAATCGAAGGTTTTGAAATCGACATCGCAAAAAAAATCGCTGAAGAAATCTTAGGCGATGCTGAAGCGATTGAATTGGTTCCGGTAACTGCAAAAACGCGTGGTCCATTATTGGATAACGGCGAAGTGGATATGGTCATCGCAACATTCACAGTTACAGAAGAACGTAAAGAAACCTATAACTTCTCTGATGCTTATTATGTGGATGCAGTCGGCCTGTTGGTTAAGAAAGACAAAGGATACACTGGTCTGGCTGACATGGACGGTGCTACAATCGGGGTTGCCCAAAGTTCAACAACTGCTGATGCAATCAACGCTGAAGCTGAGCAATACGGCATTTCCTTGAGCTACTCAGAATATGCTACTTATCCAGAAATCAAAGCTGCTTTGGATTCCGGCCGTGTGGATGCATTCAGCGTGGACAGATCCATCTTGGCTGGCTACTTGGATGATTCAACTCAAATCCTGAAAGACCGCTTCGCTACACAAGATTACGGTGTTGCGATCAAGAAATCAAACACAGAATTGGCAACGACTGTTAATGACTTAATCACTGCATGGGGAGAAGACGGCACCCTTGATGCAATGATTACTGAGTGGGGATTGGGCGAGTAATGAGAAGTACCAATCCATTCGCTCTCTGGCGTTGGGAAAGCCTTCTTGAAAACAGCAGCGACATTGGAGCCGGATTTATCCGGACACTCCAAGTCGCTGTGTTGGCGTTGTTGCTGGCTTTGGTCATCGGGGTTGTCGTGGGGACCATGTCCACGGCAAAAGGCCGATTGCCTCGTGCTGTTGCCAGAATATACGTGGAAATGTTTCAGAATATCCCGTTGGTTATCCAAATCTTCTTCATGTACAACGGGCTTGCGATGGCAGGCTTGGTGCTGAGCGAATTTACGATCGGGGTAGTCGGTGTAGGGATGTATCACGGTGCCTACATCGCTGAAGTCGTTCGTGCAGGTATCCTCGCTGTTCCGAAAGGCCAAGAAGAGGCAGCTTACTCAGAGGGCTTCAACTATATCCAAACAATGCGTTACGTCATCTTGCCGCAGATGGTCAAAATCATTTTGCCGCCTTTGACCAATCAAGCGGTCAACTTGATCAAGAATACTTCCGTATTGGCGATCATCGCCGGAGCGGACCTCATGTATGTAGCTGATTCTTATGCTTCCTACAGTTTGAACTACGGACCTGCTTATGCGGTTGCCGGATTGCTTTACTTCCTGCTATGCTTCCCGCTTGCAACATTTGCGCGGAAATACGAGCAAAAACTGAAAGACAATGATACGGTTGTTGTCAACGTTGGCGTAGATATTCCGGAGGTGATGGAATGATGGAATCGATCAGAACAGTCTTCACACCATCGAATGTGTCGTTCATGATGGAAGGATTGAAACTGGCATTGCTGATTTCTGTCGGTGTCGTCATCCTTTCGATCATCTTCGGTACGGTATTGGGCCTGTTGCGTAATTATGAGAAAAAAGTATTCGGAAAACTGGCTGGTGCCTACATCGAGCTTTTCCGGAATACACCGTTACTTTTGTGGATGCTTTCGTGTTCTTTCTTGATACCTGGCAGCACAATAACCTTGAAAGGATCTTTTGCCTTGTTCCTGTACACATCGGCCGTTGTAGCCGAAATCGTGCGCGGAGGATTGAATTCGATACCGAAAGGGCAATTCGAAGCTGCCCATTCTCAAGGTTTTTCCTTCATGCAGTCTTTGTGGTACATCGTTTTGCCGCAAGCATTCAAGAAGATTATCCCTTCACTGCTGTCGCAAGTGATCACTACCATCAAGGATACTTCTTTCTTGGCTGGTCTGGGGATCATGGAATTCACAAGAAGTGGGCAAGTTATCCTCGGAAAAGTGACGAAAACACAGGAAGTGTTCATGATTTATGCCTTCCTGGCGTTGGTGTATTTCATCATCTGCTTTACGCTTTCGGCAGTCGTCCGAAGCTGGCACAAGCGCAATGCGCAGAATGCTTAAAATTTGAAAAGCTCCCGAATTACAGCGATGTATTATGCTGTAATTCGGGAGCTTTTTGTTTGATTGAAAAAGTTCTGTACAGGTGGTTTCCTTTGGGCTGTCGGATAAACCAGAAGAATCCGACAACCGGAGAGCAACCGTTTTGTGAGTTGTCGGATAACCACGAAGAATCCGACAACCTGAGAGCAAACGTTTTGTGAGTTGTCGGATAACCCGGAAGAATCCGACAACCTGAGAGCAAACGTTTTGTGAGTTGTCGGATA
>ERZ1023652.9-NODE-9-length-55065-cov-9.144381_pt1 | contig 55065 bp, 46 predicted proteins | sample MGYA00520879_ERZ1023652 | MGnify/ENA primary metagenome ERZ1023652 (study PRJEB33180, sample SAMEA4044469) | wastewater metagenome | place: Denmark | collected 2016-04-02 | study: EMG produced TPA metagenomics assembly of the PRJEB13832 data set (Local surveillance of...
CGGCTTCTTCGACGGCGATTTCGTCAAAGGGGTTCATGCTCATCTTGACGTTGGCTGTGTCCACACCGCTGCCGTCCGATTTGACGCGGACTTTCACGTTGTAGTCCACCACGCGTTTGACAGGGACCAAGACCTTCATTGCTGCGGCTCCTAGAGTTGGTTAAATTGACGTTTACGTAAACAAAACATTTTATGCCGCACTGCAACGAATAACGCTGCTACCCGCGATACAAAGAGTCATAAAAAGAACGATCGTGCTTTTTATGGATTATAGGCCAGTGCACGATCCCTATGTCCACCCCATGCTGTCACTTGCGGGTCGAAGCGGGTCAACCCGGATAGTTGCCAAGCTTCGAGATCAGGCAATGGCTGCAGCGCCTGGCGAAGCGCGGGTCTCCTCGACACCAGCGGGCGACTCCGGCCGCTGGAGGTGCACCACGCGCTGTGGGTAAGGAATTTCAATCTGATGGGCGCGCAGCGCCGCGAGGATGGCGAGGTTGATGTCCGAACGCAAACCCAGCACCCCGTTTTCTGGGTCGGTTATCCAGAAACCAACGGTGAATTCCAGCCCGTCCGCGCCAAAGGCCGACAAAGCCACCGCAGGCCCCGGGTCGCGCAACACGCGCGGGTTGACCAGTGCCGACTCGCCCAGCAAACGAATAACGAGGTCCACATCACTGTCATAGCCCACACTGACCACGGTGGACATCCACACACGCGGGTCGGCCAGTGAGAGGTTTTCTACCCGCTGCGTGATCAGCATCTCGTTGGGCACGATGGATTCGCGCCCAACCCCCGACCGGATCAACGTGTAGCGCCCGGTGATGTCGGTGATCCGGCCCTCGAAACCGTCCACCCGGACGTTGTCGCCAATGCGCACGCTGCGCTCGGCCAAAATGACAAAGCCGCTCACATAGTTGGCCGCCAGCTTCTGCAGGCCAAAGCCGATGCCCACGCCTATAGCGCCACCCAGCACCGACAGGGCCGTGAGGTCGATACCCACGGTGGACAAGGCCAGGATCAAACCCAGAAACATCAGCAGGGCACGCGCGGCATTGCTGAACGCCTTGCGGACCGACAGCTCGCTGCCCGTGACCGAGCGCAACAGGCGCGTTTCGATGGCCGACGATATCCACAAGGTCACGATCAGCACGGCGCAGGCCGTCACGACACCTTCGATCATGGTGCGCACCGACAGCGTGGACGCGCCCACCTTCCAGGTGATTTCGTCAAGTTGCTGCAGCACCAGCGGCAACAGGCCCGTAACCCACAGCACCATGGCCAGCCAGGCCAGCCAGGAGATGCTGCGCTCGATGGGGCGCACCCAGGCAGCCTGAGGGAACGCGGCCTGCAGCACTTTGACCCCCACGCGGATCACCACCAGCGAGATCAGCACCGGAATCACAAGCTTGAACGCCGCCAACGGCACCCACTGCACCACCACCGCACGCGCCACATAAACCAGGCCCAGCAAGGTCAGGGGGAACAGCACGCCATCCACCACCTTGCGGCCAAACAGGATGGAGCGCGGCTCGTTGCGGTGCACCGCGCGGCGCACGGCAGACACCATGAGCCAGGCCAGCGCCACACACACGGCCAGCGTGCCAAGCTCCACCAGAACCGTGGGCTGTGCAAATGCCCGAAACCACTGCTGCACGTCGTCAAACATCGGCGAAGAAAACTGCACGGGGTTCAAACCTTCCAGGCAGGAGCGCGCTTTTCGGCAAAGGCCCGCGCTCCTTCTTGCGCCGCCCCGTCCATCATGTTGGCGGCCATGGTCTGGCCGGCCAGCTGGTAGGCCGCATCCAGGCCCAGTTCACGCTGCTGATAGACCAGCGCCTTGCCCATGGCAATAGCCGCGCGGGGCTTTTGCACAATGGATTGCACGAGCTTCTCGACTTCGGCGTCCAGCGCATCGGGCGCCACGACCCGGTTCACAAGGCCTTGCGCCAGCGCGGTGGGAGCGTCGATAAAGTCGCCGGTGAGCAGCATTTCCATGGCGCGCTTGGCCGGCACATTGCGCACCAGCGGCACGCTGGGCGTAGCGCAGAAAAGCCCGTAGTGGATGCCGCTGGTGGCAAAGCTGGCGTTGTCGGACGCCACTGCCAGGTCGCACTGCGCCACCAGCTGACAACCGGCCGCGGTGGCCATGCCCTGCACCCGTGCGATCACCGGCACCGGCAGCTTGTGGATGCTCAGCATCATGCGGCTGCACTGCGAAAACAGCTGCTGGTACCAGGCCAGCTCGGGGTGCGCCGCCATGTCCTTGAGGTTGTGCCCGGCGCAAAACGCCTTGCCCTCGGCAGCCAGCACCACCACGCGCGCGCTGTCATCGTGGGCAACAGCGTCCAGCGCCTGTTGCAGCGCGGTCAGCATTTCAGAGCCCAGCGCATTGAAGCGGGCGGGGTCGTTCAGGGTGAGGGTCACCACGCCGCGCGCGTCGCGCGCGACTGACAGCGGTGTAGCGGCAGAAGTCATAAGGGGGTTTTTCAAAAATTACAGGTCCGCCAACACACGCACATGGGCTTCCACGCTGCGCGCCAGGGGGCCCATCACGTAACCGCCCTCCAGGCACGACACAATGCGGCCCTTGGAGTAGCGCCGGGCGATGTCCATGATGCGGTGGGTGATCCAGGCGTAGTCGGCCTCCACCATGCCCAGCTGCCCCATGTCGTCCTCGCGGTGACCATCAAAGCCCGCGCTGATGAAGATCATCTCGGGCTTGAAGGCCTCCAGGCGCGGAATCCACATCATCTCGATCATCTCGCGGATGTCCATGCCGCGCGTGTAAGCGGGCACCGGCACGTTGACCATGTTGGGCGCCGGATTCTGGTCGCCGCTGTAGGGATAGAACGGGTGCTGGTAAATGCTCACCATGAGCGCACGCGGCTCGCTGGCCAGGATGTCTTCGGTGCCATTGCCGTGGTGCACATCAAAGTCCACCACCGCCACACGCTGCAGGTTGTAGCGCTGCAGCGCATATTTGGCCGCCACGGCCACGTTGTTGAAAAAGCAAAACCCCATGGCCTTGTTGTGGCAGGCATGGTGACCGGGCGGGCGAACCGCGCAAAACGCGTTGGAGATCTCGCCAGCCATCACCGCGTCGGTGGCGGCAAGGGCCGCACCTGCCGAGCGCAGTGCCGCACGCCAGGTGTGGGCATTGATCGAGGTGTCGGTATCGAGCTGCGAGTAGGCGGGGCCACCCGCCAGCAGTTCTTCGTTGAGCAGATCGGACAGGCCGCGCATGGCCGCCACGTGCAGCCGGTCGTGCGCCAGTTCGATGTCGGCCAGCGAGGCCTCAGGGGCTTCGTAGCGCTCCAGGGCATCGGCCACGCCGGTGATCAGCAAGCGGTCTTCGATGGCGTCCAGCCGCTCGGGGCATTCCGGATGGCCGGGCCCCATTTCGTGTTTGCGGCAGTCCGGGTGGGTGAAATAGCCTGTTTTGCTCACAGTGAAATCCCCGTGTCTCTTTTTTCGGATAACGTGACGCCATGCATGCACAGCTAAAAATCAAATCTCTTTTGGATCAGCTTAACACGGTGATCGTGGGCAAAAGTGTCCAGGTCCAGGACTGCGTGGCCTGCCTGCTGGCCGGTGGGCATCTGCTGATCGAGGACGTGCCAGGCGTGGGCAAGACCACGCTGGCCCACGCGCTGGCGCGCACGTTTGGCCTGCAGTTCTCGCGCGTGCAGTTCACCGCCGACCTGATGCCCAGCGACCTCACGGGCGTGTCGGTGTACGAACGGGGCAAGGAGTCCTTCGTGTTCCACCCCGGCCCGGTGTTTGCCCAGGTGCTGCTGGCCGACGAAATCAACCGCGCCAGCCCCAAAACGCAAAGCGCACTGCTCGAAGCCATGGAAGAAAAACAGGTGTCGGTGGAGGGCGAAACCCGCGCCCTACCGCACCCGTTTTTCGTGATCGCCACGCAGAACCCGCACGACCAGCTGGGCACCTTTGCCTTGCCCGAATCGCAGCTCGACCGCTTTTTGATGCGCATCTCCATCGGTTACCCCGACCGCGCTGCCGAGCGCCTGCTGCTGGCGGGTGGCGACCGGCGCGACCTCGTGGACAGCCTGCTGCCCCTGCTGTCGCAGGACGAGCTGGCGCAACTGCAGCGCCAGGTGCTGGCCGTGCACACCGCCGAGCCGCTGCTCAACTATGTGCAGGACCTGATTGCCGCCACCCGCACCGGCCGCTGGTTTTTGCAGGGACTGTCGCCGCGTGCCGGCATTGCGCTGGTGCGCGCGGCCAAGGCGCAGGCGCTGATCAGCGGGCGCGACTACGTGGCCCCCGATGATGTGCAGGCCGTGCTGCCGCAGACCATCGCGCACCGCCTGGTGCCCGTGGGCGACGCGCGGCGTGGCGCGGTGGAACAGGTGCGCGCCATGGCCGATTCGGTGCCCCTGCCCTGACCCTGCACGCCATGCCGCCCGCCGCAGCCCCCACATCCGTCGCCCCAGCCGATCCCCTCGCGACCTCTGCACCGCCACGCGGCGCAACGCCCTCGCGCCTGGCCGCGCTGAGCCCGCTGGCCTTTGCGCGCGGGCGTTTTCAGCGCTGGTGGCAAGCACGCCTGCCGCTGTCCGACACCCTGGTGCTGACGCAGCGCAACGTGTACATCCTGCCCACCGGCGCCGGCTGGATGCTGGCATTGACGCTGGTTGTATTGCTCATTGCGTCCATCAATTTCCAGCTCAACCTGGGCTATCTGCTGACCTTTTTGCTGGCGGGCAGCGCGGTGGTGGGCATGCACCTGAGCCATGCCACGCTGCGCGGCATCACGCTGCACCTCAAAGCGCCCGAGCCCCACTTTCTGGGCGGCAGCACGGCGTTTGAAGTGCAGCTTTTCAGCGACCGGAACACGCCGCGGCACGGCATTGCGCTGTCTGTGCACGGCCATGGCAAGGCCGGCCACGACTGGGCACTGACCGACGTGCCCGCGCAGGGCAGCGCCAGCGTGCAGGTGGCGTTTCGCCCCGAGCGCCGGGGCCTGCACCGGGTGCCCACCCTGATGGCCGAAACCCGCTTTCCGCTGGGCACCTTTCGCGTCTGGACCTACTGGCGCCCCGCCGCGCAGGTGCTGGTGTACCCCGCTCCCGAAGTGCCCGCGCCGCCGCTTCCGCCCGGTGAGCCGCGTGCCAGCGGCACGGGCAGCGCCAGCACCCAGGGCATTGGCGAGTTCGACGGCGTACGCGCCTACCGGCGTGGCGACCCGCTCAAGCTGGTGGTCTGGAAGAAAGCCGCCAAATCGCTGGCCACGGGCACGGACGACCTCGTCAGCCGCGACGCGCAGCAGGCCCAGCGCCACGAGCTGTGGCTGGACCTGGCCCATGCCGCCCTGCCCGACCATGAAGCCCGCATCTCGCGCCTGACAGCCTGGGTGCTGCAGGCCGACCGCCTGGGCATCGACTATGGCCTGCGTCTGCCGGCGCTGGAGCTGGCCCCGGACACCGGCGCGGCCCACCGCCAGCGCTGCCTGGAGGCATTGGCACTGTGCTGAGCCCCATTCCAGAAATATGCACAAAAATAGCCTGTAGCGCTTATCCATCAAGCGCTGACAGCTCCTTATTTAATAGCAAATTCCCGCCCTGTGTGCGGGCGCTGCGCCTCACACCATGACCCTGCGCCAGACCCTTGCCACGTTGCCACGCGACACGCGGGACACGCTGTTCCTGCTCGTTGTGATTGCCTGGGTGATGGCGCCGCAGGTGGCCCACCTGCCCGCATGGGCCAGCCTGATGGCGGGTGCCGTGCTGCTGTGGCGCGGCTGGCTGGCCTGGAACGGTCGGCAACTGCCGGGGCGCTGGGCCGTGGCCGGGTTGCTGGCGGTGGCCGTGGCTGGCACCCTGTTCACCCACCAGACCATTCTGGGGCGCGATGCGGGTGTCACGCTCATCGTGATGCTGCTGGCGCTCAAGACGCTGGAAGTGCGCGCGCGGCGCGATGCCATGGTGGTGTTCTTCCTGGGCTTCTTCACGATGCTCAGCAACTTCTTTTTCTCGCAATCGCTGCCCACCGCCGTGGCCATGCTGGTGGCGCTGCTCGGGCTGCTTACGGCGCTGGTCAACGCCCACATGCCGGTGGGGCGCCCGCCGCTGGCGCATGCGTTTCGCCTGGCCGGCACCATGGCACTGCTGGGGGCGCCCATCATGGCGGCGCTGTTTTTGCTGTTTCCGCGCATGGCCCCGCTGTGGGGCATGCCCAGCGACACCATGGCGGGGCGTAGCGGGCTGTCAGGGGTGATGAAGGTGGGCAACATCGCCGAGCTGGCGCTGGACGACAGCGTGGCAATGCGCGTGCGCTTCGACACCCCCGGCGGTGCCCCGCCGCCGCAGAGCGACCTGTATTTTCGGGGACCGGTGTTCGCCACCTTTGACGGTAGCGAATGGCACCCTTTGTCGTATCGCGCTGGCACCCGCGCGCTCGAGCGCCCCAACAGCCCCGCCCAGCTGCAAGTGGAGGGCGCGCCCCTGCGCTACGAAGTGACGCTGGAGCCCCACAAGCGCCCCTGGCTGCTGGTGCTGGACGCCGTGCGTGACAAGCCCAGCGTGGCTGGCATGGGCGCCTTCATGACGGATGACCTGCAGTGGCTCACCAGCCGCCCGATCACCGACGTGACGCGCTACCAGGCGACAAGCTACCCGCAGTTTCGCCACGGCCCCGACACCCCCACTCCCGCGCTGCGCGCCTACACCGAGCTGCCCCCTGGCTTCAACCCGCGCACGCTGGCGCTGGCCCAGGAGCTGCGCAGCGACCCGCGTTTTGCCTCCGACTCGGCTCCCGACACGGCCCGCGACGCCACGCCCGCGCTGGTCAACGCCGCGCTCACGCGCCTGCGCACCGGCGGCTACACCTACACGCTGGAGCCCGGCGTGTACGGCCAGCACACGGCCGACGAGTTCTGGTTTGACCGCAAGGAAGGTTTTTGCGAGCACATCGCCTCGGCCTTTGTGGTGCTGATGCGCGCCATGGACGTGCCCGCACGCATCGTCACCGGCTACCAGGGCGGCGATCGCAACACCGTGGACGGCTACTGGACCGTGCGCCAGAGCGACGCCCACGCCTGGGCCGAAGTGTGGATGGCCGGGCGCGGCTGGGTGCGCGTGGACCCCACCAGCGCGGTGGCGCCCGGGCGCACCGGCGCCTTTGAGCGCCTGCAGGCGCCGCGCGGCGCCCTGGCCACCGCCATGGGCACCGTGATGAGCCCCGGCATGGCGCAAAACCTGCGCGCCATGTGGGAGGCCGTGAACAATGGCTGGAACCAGTGGGTGCTGAACTACACACAAAGCCGCCAGCTCGACCTGCTCAAGGCGCTGGGGTTTGAATCGCCCAGCTGGCAAGACCTCACCACCGTACTGGGCGCGTTGGTGGGGCTGGCCGCGCTGGGCGGTGCCGGCTGGACACTGTGGGAGCGCAGCCAGCACGACCCCTGGCTGCGCCTGCTGACCCGCGCCCGCCAGCGCCTGGCCAAAAGCGGGTTGACCCTGCCCGACACCCTGCCTCCCCGCGCCATGGCCGAGCGGGTGCAGGCACAATTTGGCGATACCGCGCAGGGCGTGGCCAACTGGCTGCTGCGGCTGGAGCAACTGCGCTATGCCGCCCACCCTGCCCACCAACTCGGCGCCCTGCGCCGCGAGTTCCGAACCCTTTCCTGGCCCGCCGCCGCCGCGCGCCGATGAGCCCACCGACATGCTGAAAACCGTATCAACCGCTATATTATTAATAGCTGCTTGCGCAATACCCATAAGCGCTAGCGCCCAAAAAAACCAAAATTCTGGCAAAACCCAGGCTGCCGCCACCGCCCGCAGCACCGCAGCGAACGGCAGCACCGTCTACGCCACGCGCCCCGAGGCGCTGCAATTTGCCAACGACCTGGCACAGCGCCGCGACCTGGACCGCGAATGGGTGCGCCAGGCCATTGGGCAGGCGCGCTTTTTGCCCCAGGTGCCCAAGCTCATGCTGCCGCCGCCCAAGGGCACGGCCAAGAACTGGCGGGTGTACCGCAGCCGCTTCATCGACCCGGTGCGCATCCGCGCGGGCCTGCGCTTTTGGCAGGACAACGCCGACACGCTGGCGCGTGCCGAAAGCGAATTTGGCGTGCCCGCGCAAACCATCGTGGGCATCATCGGCGTGGAAACCATCTACGGTCAGCAGATGGGCAACTTCCGGGTGATGGACGCGCTGGCCACCCTGGCCTTTGACTTCCCCGCCGCACACCCGCGCGCCGCCGAACGCACCGAGTTCTTCAAGCGCGAGCTGGAGCAGTTTTTAAGCCTCACGCACCGCACCAACGTCGATCCGTTCGAGCCACGCGGCAGCTACGCCGGTGCCATGGGCCTGGGTCAGTTCATGCCCTCCAGCTGGGTGCGCCACGCCATTGATTTCGACGGCGACGGCAGCGTGGACCTGTTCAACAGCCCTGCCGACGCCATTGGCTCGGTGGCCAATTACTTCATCGCCCACGGCTGGACGCCGGGTATGGCCACGCACTACAGCGTGCAGTTCGACTCCGACCCCGCACGCGTGCAACTCGACGAGCTGCTGGCCCCCGACATCCTGCCCACGTTCAGCGCCGCCAGCATGCAGGCCAAGGGTGCCGTGCTGGATGCCACAGGTGCCCAGCACACCGGGCCCCTGGCGCTGGTAGAGCTGCAAAACGGCGGCGACACCCCCAGCTACGTCGCCGGCACCGAGAATTTTTACGCCATCACGCGCTACAACTGGTCCAGCTACTACGCCATGGCGGTGATCGAGCTGGGGCGCGAGGTGGCCGCAGCGCGTGCGCGCTAACCTTCCCGACCTCATTCAACACAACCATCCATGCCTGCCACCCTTCTTTCCACGCCCGCAGCAGACGCCATCGTGCGCGTGCGCGGCCTCGGCAAAACCTACGCGGGGGGATTCCAGGCGCTGAAAAACGTCAACCTGGACATCCACCGCGGCGAGATTTTTGCCCTGCTCGGCCCCAATGGCGCTGGCAAAACCACGCTGATCAGCGTCATCTGCGGCATGACCAATGCCACCGAAGGCAGCGTGACGGCCGACGGCCATGACACCGTGCGCGACTACCGCGCAGCCCGCGCCGCCATCGGCCTGGTGCCGCAAGAGCTGCACACCGACTCGTTCGAAACCGTGTGGGCCACCGTGAGCTTCAGCCGCGGGCTGTTTGGCAAGGCCCCCAATCCGGCGCTGATCGAAAAGATCCTGAAAGACCTCTCGCTCTGGGACAAGCGGAACACCAAGATCCTGGCGCTCTCGGGCGGCATGAAGCGCCGCGTGCTGATCGCCAAGGCGCTGTCGCATGAGCCCAAAATATTGTTCCTCGACGAACCCAGCGCCGGCGTGGACGTGGAGCTGCGCCACGACATGTGGCGCCTCGTGCGCGCGCTGCGCGATGCAGGCACCACCATCATCCTCACCACGCACTACATCGAGGAAGCCGAGGACATGGCCGACCGCATCGGCGTGATCCGCCAGGGCGAGCTGATCGTGGTGGAAGACAAAAACGTGCTGATGCGCAAGCTCGGCAAGAAGCAGCTGACCCTCACGCTGCAGCACCCCATGGAGCGCGTGCCCGAATCGCTGGCGCGCTGGCCTCTGGCCCTGTCTGCCGACGGCCACGCGCTGACCTACAGCTTTGACACCCAGCAGGAAGACACCGGCATTGCTGCGCTGCTGCGGGCACTGGGCGAGCACGGCATCGATTTCAAGGACCTGCATTCGTCTGAGAGCTCGCTCGAAGACATCTTTGTCAGCCTTGTCCACGAACAGAAAGCGGACCAATGATGGGTTTGAACCTGCACGGCGTGCGCGCCATTTACCGCTTCGAGATGAACCGCGCCTTTCGCACCTGGGCGCAAAGCCTGATTGCGCCCGTGCTCTCGACGTCGCTGTATTTCATCGTCTTCGGCTCGGCCATTGGCTCGCGCATGGGCGACATTGGGGGTGTGGACTATGGTGCCTACATCATCCCGGGCCTGTTGATGCTGTCGCTGCTCTCCGAGAGCATCTCCAACTCGGCCTTCGGCATCTACATGCCCAAGTGGTCGGGCACCATTTACGAGCTGCTGAGCGCGCCGGTCAACTGGGTCGAGGTGTTGCTGGGCTATGTGGGCGCGGCGGCCACCAAATCGCTGATGGTGGGCGCGCTGATCCTGGCAACGGCGCGGGTCTTTGTGCCCTACGAGATCGCGCACCCGGTGTGGATGCTCGGCTTTCTGGTGCTCACGGCCATCACTTTCTGCCTGTTCGGTTTTCTCATCGGCCTGTGGGCCGACAGCTTTCAGAAGCTGCAGATCATTCCGCTGCTGGTGGTCACGCCGCTGACGTTTCTGGGCGGGGCCTTCTACAGCATCAACATGCTGCCGCCCTTTTGGCAGACGGTGTCGCTGTTCAACCCGGTGGTTTACCTCATCAGCGGCCTGCGCTGGGCCTTTTATGGCGCGGCCGACGTGCACATTGGCGTGAGCGTGGGCATGACGCTGATGTTTATGGCGGCGTGTCTCGCCGCGGTGTGGTGGGTGTTCAAGACGGGCTACCGGATTCGGCGCTGAGCGCCAAGGTCGGTGCCGCGCCAAGCGCAGCGGGGCGGTGGCAGCAGCACGCCGCCCCTCGCCGCGCAAGCACGCTCAAAACCGCTGCATGGTGCAGCTGTGCGGCTGCTGCGCCTTGGCGGCGGCAATCTGCCGCACCACGCGAAAGCCATAGCCCGAGCCTTCCACGTCAAACTTCACGCCGGGTGTGCCCTTTTTGTCCATCACGCCCACGGCCAGGGCCTGCTGAAACTGGTGGTCGGCCGCGCGCATGGTGCCGCCCTGTCCGGCCAGCTGCACGCTGGCTTTTTCCATCTGCCGGGCCACGGCCACCACGTCGGTGCTGCCCGCGCGCTCGACGGACTGGGCCAGCGCCTCCACCATGAGCTGCATGCGCATGTGCACGTAATCGTCCTGCGGCCGGGGAAAGCGCGCGCGAAACGACTGGTAGAACGCCTCGCTCTGCGCCCCTGGCACGTTGGGCAGCCAGTCGGCCACGGCCACCACCTTGCCCACGCCGGCATCGCCCAAGGCGGCGGGCGCGCCCAGCGCGTTGCCATAGAAGGTGTAGAAGCTGCCGTCAAAGCCCACCTCGCGCGCGGCCTTGACCAGCAGCGTGAGATCGTTGCCCCAGTTGCCGGTGACCACGGCCTGCGCGCCGCTGGACTTGATCTTGACGGCATAGGGCGCAAAGTCTTTCACGCGGCCCACGGGGTGCAGCTCGTCGCCCACCACGGCCACATCGGGGCGCTGCGCGGCCAGCTGCTTTTTGGCCTCGCGCAGCACGGCCTGGCCAAAGCTGTAGTCCTGACCGATGAGGTACACGCTTTTGAGCGTTTTGTCCTCACGCACCACTTCCATGAGCGCGGCCATGCGCATGTCGGCGTGGGCATCAAAGCGGAAATGCCAGAAGCTGCATTTCTCGTTGGTGAGGATGGGATCTACCGCAGAGTAATTGAGGAACAGCACGCGCTTGCCCGGCTCGCGCTCGTTGTGTTTGTTGATGGCCTCGATCAGCACCGCTGCGGTGGACGATGAATTGCCCTGCAGGACGACCTGCGCGCCGTCATCGATGGCCGCGCGCAGCGCTGACAGGGCCTCTTCGTTCTGGCCCTTGCTGTCGTAGCGCTCCAGCGCCAGCGGCCGCGCGCCGCCAGCGGCTACGGGCAGTTGCACGCCGCCGCGCGCATTCACGCGCTCGATGGCCCAGAAGATGTTGCGAAAAACCGCTTCGCCCGTGTTGGCGAAAGGGCCAGAGAGACTTTCGATGAGGGCCAGTTTCACGGGCCGCGCCTGGGTGGCCGCAGCGGTAGCGCTGGTGGGCTGTGCATGGGCAGCCGTCAGCGGCAACAGGCCAACGGTGGCAGCGCCCGCCAGCGCGCAAAGGCCGCGCCGTAAGGCCACAACGCCCGATTTCAAGCCTGCTGGGTTCAATTTATTCATGTGATTTTTCCCTTGAAAGAGCCGGGGATGCACACACCTTTTGACCATGCGGCGACCACACCGAGAGCCGCGCAGTGTATAGGAGCTACCCCATGATTTTCGCCCCCGTGATCCGCCGCGCCGCCTACGCCAACGCCCCCCGCTCTGCCGACCTGGCGCTGCAACGCTTCCTGATGGGCGCCCTTGAAACACCTGCCCGCGCCAGCACCAGCACCGCCGGCTGCACCGTGACCCAGGACGACAAGGCCACCACGCTGCAGCTCGATGTGCCCGGCCTGGCACGCGAGCAGCTGCAAATCAGCATCGAAGGCAATGTGGTCAAGCTGCAAAGCGTGGCCGGCGCACCCCGCCAGGTGCAGCGCGCCTGGGAGCTGGCCGATGAAATTGACGCCACCGCCAGCACGGCCAAGCTGGAAAACGGCGTGCTCACACTTACCTTGGCCCGCATGGTGCCGACCGACAAATCGGTGCAGCTGGTCGTGCACTGAGACGGTGTGAACGCCCCACCATGGCCGCTGAGTCCGCTGTAAAAACCGCCTGAAACGCGCATGTTTCAGGCGGTTTTTTCTTGCACAACCCCATGCAGGGGCCAGCGCCGATGTGGCCCTGCACCAATACAAGAACACTGGCCGCAACCGCGTGTGCGTGGCGGGCGAAACGCCTTCAATGGCGGCACCACACAGGCTGACAGCGCCAGCCATACAAATTTGATGCCAAATATGGCCTTAGCCCTTGCATAGCAAGCGCTAACAGCTATTATTACAATAGCAAAAAAATCTGCAACCGCGCAAACGACCCTGGTTCACCCAAACTTGCAATGCACCGGGCATCCGTGAAGCCGCGCAGTCGGTGCCCGTGCGCTGGCACTGGCACTGGCACTGGCACTGGCACTGGCGCAGCAACGCAGTGGGCGCTTTGGCCGCCCATCCGCATCACTCATGCCGCAGCGCGTCGATCGGGTCCATGCGCGCCGCGCGGCGGGCCGGAAAATAGCCAAACAACACGCCGATCCCGGCCGAGAAAAAGAACGACAGCAGGTTGACGCCAGGGTTGAAGATGTAAGGCACTTTCATCAGGGCCGACAGGCCTATCGATGCCCCCGTGGCCAGCACAATGCCGATCAGCCCACCCAGGGCAGCCAGCACTACGGCCTCGATCAGAAACTGCAGAAGTACCTCGCGCTCCAGCGCCCCAATGGCCAGGCGCAGGCCGATTTCGCGGGTGCGTTCGGTCACGCTGACCAGCATGATGTTCATGATGCCGATGCCACCCACCAGCAGGCTCACCGCCGCCACCGCGCCCAGCAGCATGGTCAGCACCTTGGTGGTGCCCGACAGCGTGTCGGCCAGCTGCTTGGTGTCAAGCACATTGAAGTTGTCTTCATCGGTGTCGGACAGCTTGCGCAGCTCGCGCAGCAGCTGCGTCAGGCTGGCCTTCACGCGCTCGGGGTCGCTGCCGTCCTGCATGGACACCAGCAGGGTGTTGACGCGGGTGTTGCCGGTCACGCGGCGCTGCAGCGTGCGCAGGGGCACCACCACGGTGTCGTCCTGGTCGTTGCCAAAGGCACCCTGCCCCTTGGAAGCCAGCACGCCCACCACCTCGCACGAAAACGCCTTCACCCGCAACTGCTCGCCTACGGCGTCGCGCGTGCCATAGAGCTCACGGCGCACGGTTTCACCAATCAGGCACACGGCGGCGCCCGCGCGCAGCTCGGCATCCGAAAAAACCCGCCCGGTGCGCACGGCCCAGTTGCCCGTCTGCAGCCAGGCATTGGTGCTGCCGATGATGCTGGTGGTCCAGTTGCGCCCGCCGGCCACCACGGTGGCGCCGGCCCGCGCCTCGGGTGCCACGGCCAGAATGCCGCCAATCTGCTGGGCGATGGCGTCGGCATCGGTGTCCTTGAATGCGGGGGCGCCCGACCCGCCGCCAGGGCCCATGCGCTGGCCGGGGCGCACCTGCAGCAGGTTGGTGCCCAGGCCGGAGATCTGGTTTTGCACCGCCATGGTGGCGCCATTGCCCAGCGTGACCATGGTGATGACGGCGCTGACACCGATCACGATGCCCAGGATGGTGAGAAACGAGCGCATCAGGTTGCGCCGGATGGAGCGCAATGCGAGCAAAAGGGTGTTGAGCAGCATCAGGAGACCTCAGGCACTGGCGTGGCAGGCACGGCAACCACCGGGGTGCGCAGGCCCACGGGGTGCGGGTTGGGTGCATCGCTGTCTACCTTGCCATCGACAAAGCGCACGATGCGCCGCGCATAGGCGGCCATGTCGGGCTCGTGCGTGACCATCAGCACGGTAATGCCCTGGTCGGCATTGAGCCGCCACAAAAGCTCCATGATTTCCTGGCCCCGCTGGGTGTCGAGGTTGCCGGTGGGTTCGTCGGCCAGCAGCACGGCTGGCTGGGTGACGATGGCGCGCGCAATGGCCACGCGCTGTTGCTGGCCGCCCGACAGCTCGGACGGGGTGTGGTGCTCCCAGCCCTTGAGGCCCACGGCGTCCAGCGCGCGGGCCGCTGCGGCGTGGCGCGCGTTGGTCGATTCGCCCCGGTACAGCAGGGGCAGTTCGACGTTTTCTTGCGCCGAGGTGCGCGCCAGCAGGTTGAAACCCTGGAACACAAAGCCAAAAAACTGCCGGCGCAGGCGCGCGCGCTCGTCGCGCGAGAGCGACTCGACATGCACGCCCTTGAACAGGTACTCGCCCGCCGTAGGCCGGTCGAGGCATCCCAGGGTGTTCATGGCGGTCGATTTGCCAGAACCGCTGGGGCCCATGATGGCCACAAAATCGCCCTGGGCGATGTCCAGGTCCACGCCCTTGAGCGCCTGAAAGGCCAGCGCGCCCTCGCCATACACCTTGGTCACACCGCGCAGGCGGATGAGGGGCGGCGCATCGGCCGGCACCCGCGCGCGCTGCCCGGTGGCTGCTGCGGCCTCGCTCATGGCGCGGCCCCGGCAGAGCGCTGGTCGGTGATCACGGCCATGCCCTCGGCCAGGCCTTCGCCGCTGACCTCGGTCTTGCGGCCGTCGCTGATACCCACTTGCACATTCACGGCTTGCGCCACGCCGTCCTTGAGCACCCACACCTGGCGCACACGGCCCGCGCCGTCTGCCGCATCGCCGGTACCGCCCGCCCGGCGCGTGCCCGAGCGTGGCATGCGCGGCATGAGCTGCGACATGATGCCGCCGCCCGACGACGACGCCGCCGGCTGCGCCGCCGCCCCTGCGGCAACCGCCGGGGTAAACCGCAGCGCCGTGTTGGGCACCAGCAGCACATCGTTGCGCTCGGTCGAGGTGATGGTGGCCGCCGCCGTCATGCCGGGGCGCAGGCTCAGATCGGAGTTGTCCACCTCCAGCCAGGTGATGTAGGTGACCACGTTGTCGGTTTTGGTGGAGCCAAACGACACCCGCGTCACCTTGGCCGGATAACGGCGCGAGGGATAGGCGCTGACGGTGAAGCTGGCTTTCTGGTCGAGTTTTACCGAGCCCACATCGGCCTCGTCCACGCTCACATCCAGCCGCAGTCGCGTCAGGTCTTCGGCCAGCGTGAACAGCGTCACGGCCTGCAGCGAGGCGGCCACGGCGTTGCCGGGCTCAACGGTGCGGGTCAGCACCACGCCGTTGATGGGCGAGCGGATCGAAGCCTTGGACAAATTGGTGACATCGGTGGAGAGAGCCGCCCGGGCGTCGTCCACCGATGCGCGCGCACTGGCCTCGTCGGCATGGGCACGGTCGAGCGTGGCACGGCCGCTGTCAAGCTCGGCGGCCGACGGCACCTTGCCGCCCGACAGGCGTGCCACCTCTTGCAGCCGGCCAAAGCCAGCCTGTGCCTCTTTGGTGGTGGCCGCCGCCTGCGCCAGGCGCGCCTGCGCAGCCGCCAGCGAGGCGCGCGAGCGCAGCACCTGCGCATCGAGCTTGGCCGTGTCGAGCTCGACCAGCACCTGCCCCTTTTTTACCTTGTCGTTGACGTCCACCAGCACGTTTCTGACCGTACCCGACAGCTCGCTGCCAATGGTCACCGCCCGCGTGGGCTGCAGGGTGCCGTTGGCCGACACGTTGAGCGTGAGGTTGCCGCGGCGCACCTCTTCGGTCACATACACCGGTGCGGCTTTGGCGCGCTGCTGGCTTTGCCAGTAGTAGAGGCCGCCGCCCGCCGCCAGCAGCACCGCCACGCCCAGCCACAGGGTGGAGCGCTGCCACCAGCGGCGCGTTGGGCCGCCACCGATCAGCGTCTGCAGGTCGGCGGGGGTGGATGGGCTGGCGGGAGGTGTGATTTTTTCTGAAGAAGTCATGGCCATGGCATTCGGTAGGGGTTGGGTGCGCGTTCGGGGGCTGGCGCGGGCTATTGCCAGCCGCCGCCCAGCGCCTTGTACAGCCGCACATGGTCGGCAGAAATGCTGGCCACCGTGGCGGCCACGCTGTCCTGGGTGGACAGCAGCGTGCGCTGGGTTTCCAGCACCGACTGGAAGTCGATCAGGCCGCTGCTGTAGCGCTGCTGGGCCAGCAAGGCTGCATTGCCTGCGGCATCGGCAGCAGCCTGCAGCCGCACCAGGCGCTCACGATCGCCGCGCAGTGCCACCAGGGCATCTTCCACATCCTTCAGCGCCGTGAGCACCGAAGCCTCATAGCCCACACGGGCCTGCTCCAAAGCTGCCTCCTGCACACGCACCTGGGCACGCGCCGCGCCACCATCCATCAGCGGCATCGACACACTGGCCAGCAAGGCGCTGGCGATGGAGCTGCCGTTGGTAAGGGCTCCCACCGTGAGGGCGCGCAGGCCCAGATTGCCCGAGATACGGAAGTCCGGGTAGCGCGCGGCATCGGCCTGCGACACCCGCGCCAGCGCAGCGGCAATGCGCTGTTCGGCAGCACGCACATCGGGCCGCTGGCGCAGCGTTTCGGCAGGAATGGCCAGCGCAAGGTCTTGCGCGGGCTGCGGCACGGCGACCGAGTCGGCCAACAACCCATCCAGCGCCAGCGGGGCCTGCCCGGTGAGCACGGCCAGGCTGTGGCGCGACTGGGCCAGGCTGGACTCGAGCACCGGAATCTGCGCGGCCGTCTGCTCGGCCGCCGCGCGGGCCTGCTCGGCCACCAGCGAGGTGGTGAGCCCGGCCTGCAGGCGCCACTGGGTGATCTGCAGGGTTTCCTGCTGGCTGGCCAGGTTGCTGCGCGCAATGGCCAGCCGCTGCTGCAGGCCCCGCAACTCGATGTAGTTGACGGCCGTTTCGGCGGCCAGAGACACCTGCACGTCGGCCAGGCTGGCCTCGGCGGCCTGGGCGTCGGCTGCGCTGGCGCTCACGCCGCTGCGCAGGCGGCCAAACACATCGGGCTCCCAGCTGGCATCAAAACCCGCCTGAAAACTGCTGCCCGTGTTGTTCGATGCCCGGCTGCGCTGCGCCGAGGCGGAAGTCCCCACACTGGGCAGCAGGCCTGCAGACTGCACATCCACCTGGGCACGCGCCTGCTGCAAGGAGGCTTGCGCGCTGCGCAGGCTGGTGTTGGACTGAAGGGTCTGCGTGACCAGCTGCGTGAGCTGTGGGTCGTTGAACCGCTGCCACCACTGCGCCAGCGGTGTGACCGGCTGCGCCAGCCCCACGCTGCCAGACGGTGGCTGCACCGACCACGCCGACGGAACCGGGGTCTGTGGCAAGCGGCTGTCGGGCGACACCAGGCTGGCACAGCCGGCCAGCAGGGCCACCGCCGAGGTCACCCCCAAAAACCCGAAAGCAGCCCGAAAAAGAAAGGGGCCGCGAAAAGGCGTGCGCCCGGCAGCGGCAAAAGATGGTTCATTCATGGGAAAGAAGCGGCAAGCGTTGCATGCCCCATTGTGCGGTGCGGGCATGTATTGCCCGATGCAGAAGAGTGAAGCCCGGGTAAAGCTGCTGCACATCGCCAACGCAGGCCCCACGGCGGCATGCCCGGTCTCGTTGTTCAACGCAATGTCAGGACGCGGCCAGGGCGTGCAGGGGCCAGCGGGGTTTGACGTCAAACGCATAGTCGCGGTTGGCCGTCTGCTGGCCCGCCTGCAGCCGCAGGGCAGCGGCCATGGCAATCATGGCGCCGTTGTCGGTGCACAGGTGCAGTTCGGGGTAGTGCACGCGCACCTTTTGCTGCGTGCAGGCCGCATTGAGCTGGCTGCGCAGGTGCCGGTTGGCCCCCACGCCGCCGGCCACCACCACCCGCTGCAGACCCGTCTGGCGCAGGGCGGTCAGCGTTTTTCTGACCAGCACATCCACAATGGCCGCCTCGGTGCTGGCGGCCAGATCGGCCTTGCGCGCTTGCAGCTCATCCCCGAGTTTTTTGGCTTGCGTGAGCACCGCTGTCTTGAGGCCGGCAAAAGAAAAATCGAGGTTGCCACTGTGCAGCAAGGGGCGGGGCAGCTTGAACGCCGTGGCGCTGCCCTGCTCGGCCAGGCGCGACAAGGCCGGCCCTCCGGGGTAGCCCAGGCCCATCAGCTTGGCCGACTTGTCAAACGCCTCTCCCGCCGCATCGTCAATGGTCTCGCCCAGCAATTCATAGCGCCCCACGCCATCCACGCGCATGAGCTGTGTGTGGCCGCCCGATACCAGCAGCGCCACGAAAGGAAATTCAGGGGGGTCGGCACTTAAAAAGGGCGACAGCAAATGCCCTTCGAGGTGGTGCACGCCCAGCACGGGCTTGTCGAGCGCCGCACCCAGCGCGCAGGCCACGCCAGCCCCCACCAGCAGCGCCCCTGCCAGGCCCGGCCCGCGGGTGTAAGCCACCACGTCCACATCTGCCAGGCGCTGGCCTGCTTCGGCCATCACGGCCTCGGTGAGAGGGAGCACCCGGCGGATATGGTCGCGGCTGGCCAGCTCGGGCACCACGCCGCCATACGCCTGGTGCATCTCGATCTGGCTGTGCAACGCATGCGCCAGCAAGGTGGGCACAGCCACCCCACCAGTTGAGCGGACCAGCGCCACGCCGGTTTCATCGCACGAAGATTCAATACCCAGGATCAGCAAGCTCATGCCCCAAGTGTAAAACCCGGGGCCCGCACTGCCACGCCTGCGGGTTGAACCCGGTGCAACGCCCTGCTGGGCGCAGCGGCAGGTGCACCCTTGCACCAGGGCTGTGCACCAAACCGGCGCACCAATATGTGGCGTAAATCTTGCATGCTGCATGGCATGACCGACGCACTGCGCATTGTGGTGGTGGCCCCCGACCTGGCCATTGCCGACCCCGACGACGAACACGCCGCCACACAGGCCGAACGCTCGCGCGCGCTGCGCATTGGCCTGCTGGAAAACAACTTCAACCTCATTGCCACATTGCCGGCCGATGTGTTTTTGAGCGAGCGGCTGGCCCAGTTGCAGCCCGACATGATCATCGTGGACGCCGAGAGCGAGGCCCGCGATGCGCTGGAGCATGTGGTGATGGCCACGCGCGCCGCACGCCGCCCCATCGTCATGTTCACCAACGATGAAGACACCACACATGTGAAAGACGCCGTGGCCGCCGGCGTGTCTGCCTACATCGTCGCAGGCCTGGCGCCGCAGCGCATTCGACCCATCCTCGATGTCGCCATGGCGCGCTTTCAGCACGAGCAGGCCCTGCGTGCCGAGCTGGCCGACGCCAAAACCGAGCTGCAGGACCGCAAGACCATCGACCGTGCCAAGGGCGTGCTGATGCAGCGCCAGGGCCTGTCCGAACAAGCCGCCTATGAAAAACTGCGCAAGACCGCCATGGACAAGGGCCTGAAGCTGGGCGAGGTGGCCAGGCGGATGCTGGAGATGGTGGATCTGCTGGGGTGAGATGGCGGCCCACGGCGGTGGGCTGCGCGGGCCCCGTTGGCACAGCCCCATGCAACCGCATGTTTGCCGGGCGATAGAATTTCCCCCATGGCGCGGCTTTTCGACTCTGACCCACCGGCCACGGTGCACTTTCGGGGTTCGGCATTGCCGCGCGGCTACTTCTTTTCCGTCACACCCCCTTAGAACGTGCTTACGTTCTCAATGCACGACGGGCAGTTTGCCCGGCATTGCTTTTCCCGTTTTTGTCGCGGGGCACGGCCCCTGGCGCACCTCTCACCCTGTATTTGGACCACCCTGTTCGGGTGATCCGCGATCCCTATGTCACTACAAACCCTGAAGCTGGACTGGTTTTCCAATGTCCGCAACGATGTGCTCGCCGGTCTGGTGGTTGCATTGGCCCTGATCCCTGAGGCCATCGCGTTCTCCATCATTGCGGGCGTTGACCCGAAGGTTGGCCTCTACGCCTCGTTCTCCATTGCCACCATCATTGCCTTCGCCGGCGGTCGCCCCGGCATGATTTCCGCCGCCACGGGGGCCATGGCGCTGGTGATTGCCTCCCTGGTCAAGGACCACGGGCTGCAGTATCTGCTGGCCGCCACAGTGTTGACCGGTGTGCTGCAAATCATTGCTGGCTGGGTCAAGCTCGGGGTTCTGATGCGTTTTGTTTCCCGCTCGGTGGTTACCGGCTTCGTCAACGCTCTCGCCATCCTGATTTTCATGGCCCAGTTGCCCGAGCTGACCAACGTGGGCTGGCAGGTGTATGCCATGACGGCGGCGGGTCTGGGCATCATCTACGGGCTGCCTTACATCACCAAGGTGGTGCCGTCTCCGCTGGTGACCATTGTTTTCCTGACCGGCGTTTCCATTTACCTGGGGCTGGACATCCGCACGGTGGGCGACATGGGCGAGCTGCCCGACAGCCTGCCGGTGTTCCTGCTGCCTGATGTGCCCCTTGCCTGGGAAACGCTGGGCATCATCCTTCCGTATTCCGTCACGCTGATGGTGGTGGGTTTGCTGGAGTCGCTGATGACGGCCACCATCGTGGACGACATGACCGACACCAAAAGCAACAAGAACCGCGAATGCGTGGGCCAGGGTGTGGCCAACATCGCCACGGGCTTCATAGGCGGGATGGCGGGCTGCGCCATGATCGGTCAGTCGGTCATCAACGTGAAATCCGGTGGGCGCGGGCGCTTGTCCACGCTGGTGGCGGGGGTGGTGCTGCTGATTCTGGTGGTGTTCCTGGGGGACTGGGTCAAGCAGATCCCCATGGCCGCCCTGGTCGCGGTGATGATCATGGTGTCCATCGGCACGTTCAACTGGGGTTCGTTCAAAAACCTGCGCGAGCACCCCAAAAGCTCCAGCGTGGTGATGCTGGCCACCGTGGCGGTGACCGTCTACACCCACGACCTGGCGCGCGGTGTGCTCACGGGTGTGCTGCTGTCGGGCTTCTTCTTTGCCCACAAGATTGCCCAGATTCTGCTGATCGAGGCGCAGACCGAAGACGATGGTGAAACGCGCAGCTATGCGATCTATGGCCAGGTGTTCTTTGCCTCTGCCGACCGGTTTGTCGATGCGTTTGATTTCGACGCCTCACCACGCCGCGTTCGCATCGACCTCACGCACGCCCACTTCTGGGACATCACTGCGGTCAATGCGCTGGACAAGGTGGTGCTGAAGTTCCGCCGCAAAGGGGCTGAGGTGGAGGTGCTGGGGCTCAACGAAGCCAGCGCCACCCTGGTCGACAGGTTCGGCGTGCACGACAAAGACATCGCTGACGGCATATTAATGGGGCACTGAGCCTGCCGCCACTAAAATGAAACGCAGCAACTGCTGAAGGCGTGAACCATGGATCTGATGCTCAAGCTGCTCAACGGCGGTGCCGGAAGTCTGGCTTCTTACCTTGCGGCGCATGTGTTGCTGTGTTTGCTGCCCGCGTTTTTCATTGCGGGCGCCATGGCGGCACTCATCCCCAAGGCCAGCATCACCCGGTGGCTCGGTCGCAGCACGCCGGCCTATGTTTCTTACCCGGCGGCGGCCCTGGCCGGGTCGCTGATTGCGGTGTGCTCGTGCACCATCGTGCCCTTGTTTGCCGGCATTTACCGTAAGGGTGCGGGCATTGGGCCAGCCATCACTTTTCTCTTTTTCGCGCCTGCGGGCAACATCATGGCGCTGGCCTACACCGGCAGCATCCTGGGGCCTGAGTTTGCGGTGGCACGGGTGGTCTTGTGTTTGTTGTTTGGTATCGGCATCGGTCTGCTGATGTCGCGCATCTTCTGGCGCGATGACGCCACGCACGATGCTGAAACCGATGACGCCTTTGCCGACAAAGCGCAGATAGCCCCCGCTGCGCTGGGCGTGCTGCTGTCGCTGGTGGCGCTGCTGATCGCAGGCACATTGAAACTCTGGCCCCTCACGGCCACCGTGGGCTCCGCCACGCTGCCTTTGGGCTGGGCACAGGCGTGGCAAGACACACTTTTTGCGTGGGTACCGTTTGATGCGGCCAGAGGCGAAGAAGGCGTGAGCTTTCAGGGCTCGGTCCTGATAGCCCTGCTGTTCATGATTGCGGCCACGGCCTGGAAAGGCATGGAAAACATCATGGATGGCGCCAACCGCTGGACCTGGGTGGCGCTGGGCCTGGCTGCAACCACCTTGCTGGTGGCTGCCGCGCGCCTGACACCTGTCGCCGACGGCCTGGAACTCGCACTGACCGGCCGTGTGCTGGGTGTGGGCCTTGCGCTGGGGGCGGTGTGGCACTTCGCCCGCCAACTGCCCGCCGATGAATGGCAAGCCTGGTTGTGGGAAGCCTGGCGCTTCGTCAAGCAGATTTTCGTGCTGCTGATCGTGGGTGTGTTCATCGTGGGCATGGTGCGGCAGGTCATCCGCCCCGAATGGATTGAGGCAGTGGCTGGTAGCAACACGGTGCTGGCCAACGCGGTGGCGGTGGGGTTTGGCGTGTTCATGTACTTCCCCACCCTGGTCGAGGTGCCGGTGGCGCGCATGTTCCTGGACCTGGGCATGCACCCCGGCCCACTGCTGGCCTACCTGATGGCCGACCCCGAACTCAGCCTGCAAAGCATGTTGATGGTTGCCGCCGTGATTGGCCGCACCAAAACCGCCGCTTACGTGGGCCTGGTGGCCTTGTTCAGCATCTGTGCAGGGTTCATTTATGGCACCTGGATTGATGGTGCGGCACTTCTATCCACCGCAATGGCCCTGGGGCTTTTTTCGCTGGTTGTGGTGACCACTTTCTTCTGGTCGCGCGCACGAGGCGCGGGTCAGCCCCAGGCCTGATGTCTTTCCCTCATTTTTCAGGAGATTTCACATGTTGACCATCAAGATCCTCGGCTCTGGCTGCGCCAATTGCAAGAAGCTCGAAGCCGTCGCCCGTGAAGCCGCCACCCAGGCCAATGTTGCGGCCGAGTTTGTCAAGGTCAGCGACATGAAAGAGATCATGGCCTATGACGTGATGTCCACCCCGGCGCTGGTGATCAATGACAAGGTCATGAGCAGTGGCCGCATTCCGGCCACTGCGGATGTGGCCAAGTGGCTGGCCACCGCCTGATCCCGCGGGCACCCGAGAGGCAGGCCACCTGGGCGATTAATCGCCCAGGCTGACGCCACCACCCAGCGCCTGATACAACGCCACACTGTCGACCAGGCGCTGCGCCTGGGCTGCCACCAGGCTGGTCCGCATGCGCTGTGCCTGTTGCTGCGCCACCAGCAACTGCAAGTAGCTGGCAGCACCCAGCAGGTATTGCCGCTCCACCGACTGCAAGGAAGACTGTGCTGCCGAATCAGCGCCCGCCAGGGCCGCCAAGGACTGCGCATCGCCTTCCAGCGCGCGCAGGGTGTCGGCCACGTTACGCAAAGACTGCAACACCACGCTCTGGTAGTTGGCGGCAGCAGCATCCAGAGCGGCAAGCGCTGCCCGTTTCTCGGCAGGCAACCCGGGGTTGAACAGGGGCTGGGTGATTTGCCCCACCAGGGCCCACACTGCCGAACCACCACCAAACAGGGCGCCAGCGGTCAGCGCCTGGGAGCCCAGACTGGCGCTCAGGTTGAGCTGCGGGTAGAGCCTGGCGACCGCCACGCCATAGTCCGCATTGGCCGCATGCAGCAACGCTTCAGCCGCCTGGATATCCGGGCGGCGGCGCGCCAGCTCCGAAGGCACCATCAGTGGCAGATCGGCCGGCAGGGTGAAATCGCTCAGCGTGAAGGCAGGCACGCCACCGGCACCCGGCGCACGACCGGCCAACACGGCCAGCAGATGCTCGGTTTGTTGCAGTTGTTTGCGCAGCGCAGGCTGTTCAGCGCGCGTTTGCTCTGCCTGGGCCTGCAGGCCCAACACTTCATCGGGCGATGCCTGGCCAAACCGCACGCGCTCGTTGGTCAGGCGCAGCTGCTCGTCCTGCGCACGCACGATGTCTGTGGTTGCGTCCAGCTGCGCGGCAAGGCGCGCACGGGTGATGGCAGCGGCCGCGATGTTGCCAGCCAGCGCAAGGCGCGCAGCATCCCATTCGAAGCGGCGGTAGTCAGCGCGTGCAGCCAGGGCTTCAAGTGCGCGCTGATTGCCACCCGCCAGATCAAGGTTGTAATGCACGCCCACGCTGGCGTTGTAAAGGCTGAACTGGCGCGCATCACCGCTCTGCCCCTGGCTGCTGGGGTTCGATTGCTGGCGCTGGGCACCCAGCCCGACATCCACCTGCGGAAATTGCGTTGAACCTGAACGTGCGGACACAAGCTCCTGTGCCTGCCGCAAATTGGCGCGGGCGCTCGCCAGGGTCGGACTGGCCTGAAGCGCCTCGTCGATCAGCCCGTCGAGTGCCGGAGAACCCAGCGCACGCCACCACTGCGCATCGATGGCAAGCCCTGGCACCAGGCGTTGTGCCTGACCAAACGGCGCGGGGGCAGACGCAGTGTGGGCGGCCATCGCGGTGGCGGTGTAGCGCGTCGCATCGGGTGCCACGGGGCGCTGAAAATCAGGGCCAACGGCGCAGCCCGTCAGACCGGCTGCGGCAAAGCCGGCCACAAGGCAAATGGCTGCAAATCGGCGTGCGCGGCGGTGTTGACGGTTGGTCATAAAAACCTCTTTTTCATTCCATCGTTCTCTCATTCGAACCCCCGCCCTTCACCGGCTTCTTCATGGGTCACGCCGTCGCGGATGTGGTAGATGCGCTTGAAAGTCGGGATGATTTTTTCGTCGTGGGTCACGACGATGATGGCGGTTTCGAACCTGCGGGCCATGTCGTTGAGGATGCGGATCACCGCCATGGCACGCTCGCTGTCCAGCGGCGCGGTGGGTTCATCGGCCAGGATGACGGGCGGGCGGTTGACCAGGCCACGCGCAATGGCCACCCGCTGCTGCTCGCCACCCGAGAGCTGCGAGGGCATGGCACGCGCGCGGTGTTGCACGTCCAGCGCCGTGAGCAGTTCAAGGGCCCGGGCGCGCGCCTCGCCATTGGCAACGCCCGCGAGCATGGGCAGCAGCGCCACGTTATCGGTAACGTCAAGAAACGGAATCAGGTAGGGGGCCTGGAAGACGAACCCGATCTTGTCGCGCCGCAGGGCGCGCAGGTCGCGCACTTTCCAGCCCTCGTCGTAGATGACTTCGTCGCCCAGCGTCATGCGGCCGCCGCTCGGGTCAATTACCGCACCCAGGCATTTGAGCAGCGTGCTCTTGCCCGAACCCGAAGGGCCAATCAATCCCACCACCTCGCCCGGCTCGACGTGCATGTCCACGTTTTTCAAGGCATCGACAGCGGTGTCGCCTTCGCCATAACGTTTGCGCAAGCCTTCGATGCGTATGCCTTTGCCGACCATTTCAGCCTCCAATCGCTTCGGCCGGATCGACCTTGAGCGCCATGCGAATGGCAACAATGCTGGCCAGCACGCAGATGGCGAGCACGGCAAAAAAACCGACGATCGAGTCGGCTGGCATCAGCAGCACGTATTTGGGAAACAGCGGCGCCGCAAAGGTGGCCGTGATCTTGCCCACCACAAAGCCAATCACGCCCAGGGCAAGCGCCTGCTGCAAGATCATGGCAGCGATGGTGCGGTTGCGCGTGCCAATCAGCTTCAAGACGGCGATCTCGCGGATCTTGTCCATCGTGAGCGAATAGATGATGAAGGCCACGATGGCCGCACTCACCACAGCCAGAATCACCAGAAACATGCCGATCTGCTTGGCCGAGGTGGCGATCAGCTTGCCCACCAGAATGCCCTCCATCTGCGCCCGGGTGTAAACCGTCATGCGTTTCCAGCGGCGGATGGACTCGGCCACCTCTTCAGGCTCCTGCCCCGGCTTGAGCGTGACGAGCACGGCATTGACGAACGCGTTGGTGCTCTGCGAGGCCACCACGGCATCCAGCAAGCCCGGAACACCGGGTCGGTTGAAGACCGGGTTGGCCTCGGTGCGGCGCCGGCTTTGCCAAATGGCGTCGTTGTCCTTGAGGAACTGGGCCTCCTGCGCGTCCTTGAGCGGAATGAACACCATCGGGTCGCCACTGGAGGACACCATGCGCCGGGTCAACCCCACAACGGTGTAGTGGTTGCGGCGGATTTTGACCGCGTCACCCAGCTGGAAGCCGGTGGCGATGTCGGCCACGGCCTCGTAATGGCCCCGGGTGATCTGGCGCCCCGCCACCAGATACGGCGGCCAGCCCGGCGTGGCCCCCAACGCGCCAGGGGCGATGCCCACCACCATGGTGCGCACATCGCTGTCGCCCTTGCGTGCCTGCATGGTCAGGTAAGTCACGTTGGCGGCCTGGGCCACTCCCGGCATGGCCAGCACGGTGCGGTACACGTCATCGTTGAGACTGGACGGCTCGGCATAGGGGCCCAGCGTGTCCTTTTGCACCACCCACAGGTCTGCGCCACTGTTGTCGAGCAGCGCCTTGCCATCGTCCACCATGCCCCGGTACACCCCGGCCATGACCAGAGTGACCCCAATCAGCAGGCCCAGGCCAATGCCGGTGAAAACGAATTTTCCCCAGGCGTGGAGAATGTCGCGGCCGGCCAGGCTGATCATCGCGAAACTCCGGGAATCTGCTCCACCACCTTGATGCGGCTGCGCGCCGTCAGTGCCTTTTCGCTGTAGGTCACGACCTGGTCACCGTTGCTGAGCCCTTCTTGCACCTGCACGTAGCCCTGCAGGTCGGTGGCACCCAGTTTGAGCGGAGAAAACTGCAGATCGCCTTGCACTATTTTCCAGACACCCACCCTGTCACCATCACGACGAATGGCGGCGTTGGGAACCGATGGAGCAGCGGCAAGCGTGGGCAGGTCGGCCGTGACTTCGGCCAGCTCTCCCACCGGGGGCAGTGGTTGCGGGATGCTGCTGAAGGCCACTTTGGCAAGCGTTTCCTCGGTGACCGCGTCAGCCTTGGGCTCCACCCGGAGCACATGGCCTTCCAGCACCTGGCCGGTGCGCGAACGCAAGGCAATGCGGGCAGGCAGCCCTGCGGCCAGCCCCGATGCACTGATCTGGTCAAAACGCGCATGGATCCACAAACTCTTGGGGTCGATCACTTCCACCACGGCCTGGCCCGCAACAATGGTGGTGCCGGGGTCGGCATCGCGCACGGCGACCACGCCATCCACCGGCGCGATCAGGCGCAGATTGCTCCGCTGCGCCACCAGCGCTTCGCGGTCTGAGCGGGCCCGGGCGGTTTCTTCCCGCGCCGCAGACAGGGCGGCATCGGCGATCTGCAGCTCTTGCCGTTTGGTGGCAACGATTTCTTCGCTGGTCGAGCGCACCGCGAGCAATTGCTCATAACGGCGCGCCTGGGTTTGCGCGTGGGCTTGCCGGGCCTGTGCCTCAGTCAAGGCCGCCTGGGACCGCTTGTAGGCTGCGTCCTGTGAGCGCACGCGGTCATCCAGATCAACCGGCTCCATTTCGCCCAGCACCTGTCCGGCCTTGACCTGATCACCTACCTGCACCTCCAGGCGTTTGACGCGCCCGGCCACCGTGGGCCCGATCTTGTAGGTGTAGCGCGCCTGCACCGTGCCAATACCAAAAAGCGCGGGCGTGATGGCCCGTGATTGCACCTCGACCACCGTCACGGCTACCGGCGCCAGCGGCCCCGAGCGCAAACCCACGTAGATGAAAAGCAGCAACAACGGAACGACAACGGCCAGCAGCGCGAGGGTGCGGCCTTGCAAGGGCAATTTTTTCATTGGTGACTCCCGATTCCACGCCGATAAATGGCAAAAACCCTGGGCGCATCGCGGTGCATGCGCCCCACATCGCCCGCCAGCAACGACTGCATGACCAGGCCCTGAACCGTGCCAATGAACAGCGTGGCGGCCGCCTCGTTGTCCAGCGAGGCCGACAGCTCGCCGCTGGCCTTGCCTTTCTCGATGAGACGATGCAAGCGTTCGCCGTAGCGCTGGATCAGGGTCTGCACCATGCGCTTGGCCGGAGTCGACTCAGCGCGCTGCAGCTCGCCAAACATCATGCGGGGAACGCCTGGGTGCTCGGCCACGAACTCGATATGGCTCATGAACATCGCCTCCAGGGCCGCAAGGGGAGACTCGATGCCCTGTGCGGACCGGTCAATTCGGGCCAGCAGACGGTCTGCCACCCACTCCATGACGGCCTGCCAAATGGCCTCTTTGTTCGGAAAGTGCCGAAACAGCGCACCCTGGGTCAGGTTCATGTGCTTGGCGATGGCCGCCGTGGTGATCTCGCTGGGGTTTTGTGAACCCGCCAGCGCCACAACCGCCTCGACAGTCACTGCACGACGCTCATCGGCCGGCAGATGCTTGGGATGGATTTCCACGAAAATCCCGATCAATAGATAGTAATTGATTACTATCTTATGCGAAGAACGGCAGAAACGCAAAAAAGAATTCAGGGCAAAAAACCGTCAGCCTCGCCACGGTGTGGCGCATGCTGGCTTTGGCGTTTTTCAGCCCCCCCGAGGCAACCGGCTGCCTATGCGGCTGGGCAGATGAAAGCGCTACCGCAACGACCACTGCCACTGCCACTGCAGCTACAGTTGCGCCCTCGTGCCGCAGCCCTGTTCATGAACCCGCACACGACTGCGTAAAAGGCTCACGCACCACCTGCACCGTGACGTGCTCGATGTCAAACCGCTCATGCAGCTCGTGCGTGATGTTCTGAAAGAAGGCGTCTTGCGGGTGGCCATCGGGCATGACCAGATGCGCCGTCAGGGCCACCTCGGAGGTGCCCATCGCCCAGATGTGCAGATCGTGGACGCGGGTGACACCCGGCAGGGACAGCAGCCAGGCGCGCACGGCGGGCAGGTCCACCGTGGAGGGCACGCCATCAAACAGCAGGTGCACCGACTGCTTGAACAGGCCCCAGGTGCCCAGAACGATCACGGCAGCAATCACGAGGCTGACGACCGGATCCAGCCAGTCCCAGCCCAGCCAGAGGGCGAGCCCACCCGCCGCCACCACACCGGCCGAAACCAGCGCATCGGCGACCATGTGCAGAAAAGCGCCACGGATGTTCAGGTCATGGCTGCCCCGCATGAACAGCAGGGCCGTCACGGTGTTGATGACAATGCCCAGGCCCGCCACCACCATGATCGTGACCCCTTCGATCGGCTGGGGGGAGTTCAACCGGTCGATGGCCTCCCAGGCCAGCGAGCCCATGGCCACCAGCAAGAGCATCGCGTTGATGAACGCCGCCAAAATGGTGGCCCGCTTCCAGCCATAGGTGTGCCGGTCATCTGGCCGAAGGCGCCCCGCCAGAGCGCCGCCCCACGCCAGAATCAGCCCGGCCACATCGCTCAGGTTGTGCCCCGCGTCTGCCAGCAGGGCCAGCGAGTTGATCTTCCAGCCGTAAAACGCCTCCACCGCCACAAAGAGCGTGTTGAGCGCGATGCCGATGGCGAAGGCGCTGCTGTAGCTGGTGGGTGCGTGGCTGTGCTCGTGTGCAGCGCTCATGGATTGCCTGTTTCCTTGCGGCGCAAAAGGCCAGAGAGCTCGGTGCCTGGCGCCACAGTATTGAACACCGTTCCGTATTTTTTGACGTTCTCGTGCAGCAGGGCCAGGCGGCGATCCGGCTCGTCGGTGTCCACGGTGATCTCGTAGGAAATGGACTCCAGTCGAGGGGGCACGTCCTGGCGCACCCCATGCACGTGAACCTCGACCCCGCGCAGCTCGAACTTGAGGATGGGAATGACCCGCTCAATCCCCTTGATCATGCACGCCGACAGGGCTGCCAGCAGCAATTCTGCGGGATTGAACGCCTGGGGGTTGCCCGCCATGTTCGTGTCGAGTGCAATCGTGGCCTGTTTGCAGTGCGCCTGGCTGGCCTGCGCACTCAGGCGCACCGACACCACGTCAAACACCAGTTTGGGTGTGGCGGCATCCGTCATGCCAGCCACGCCTCAATCCTGTCGCGCTGGGGCACCCCGCCTGCATGAACGACCTTGCCATCCACCACCACCCCTGGCGTGGCCAGGACGCCGTAAGCAATGATGGCTTGCATGTCCTGAATCTTGTCAATATTCACGGCGACGCCCTTGTCACGGGCAACCTGCTCGATCAGGGCGGTGGTGGTCTTGCAGTTGGCACAGCCGGAGCCGAGTACCTTGATGTCTTTCATGGCGAATCCTGGTTGGTAGTGATGAATGTTCACAGCACAAGGTTGAAGATATAGCCCACCAGCAAAATGCCCAAGGCCACGACGCCGGCAAAGGTGGCTATCAGGCGCGGCTTGAGGGCCTTGCGCAAAATGATCATTTCGGGCGCGGACAAGGCAATGACGCTCATCATGAACGCCAGCACCGTGCCCAGCGCTGCACCTTTGCCCAGCAGGGCCTGCACGATCGGAATGACGCCCGCCGCATTGGTGTACATGGGCACACCCAGCAGCACGGCCACCGGCACCGACCACCAGGCATCCCGGCCCATGATGGCCGCCATGAAGTCTTGTGGAACATAGCCGTGGATGCCCGCGCCCAGCGCAATGCCCGCGACAACGTAGGGCCAGACCTTGCCCACAATCTCGCGCACATGGTGCCCACCGGCCTGCAAGCGCTGGGCCCAGCCCATGCCATCGCCGTCGTAAGTGGCCGCGCTCTGCCCGTTGGCAACGGCCAGCACCCAGTCTTCCAGATAGCGCTCCATGCGCAGGCGGCCGATCACGATGCCGGCCACGATGGCCACGGTCAGCCCCAGCACGAGGTAAAGGGCGGCCACTTTCCAGCCAAACAGACCCAGCAGCATCACCAATGCCACCTCATTGACCATGGGAGCCGAGATTAGAAAAGAGAAGGTCACCCCCAGCGGCACACCCGCCGAGAGAATGCCGATGAACAAGGGCACGGCCGAGCATGAGCAAAACGGGGTCACGATGCCCAGCAATGCGGCCAGTACGTTGCCCACCCCTGCACGCTTGCCCGCCAGCAGGGCGCGCGTGCGCTCGGGCGCAAAGAAGGTCTGCACCACGCCCATCACGAAAACCACCCCGGTCAGTAGCAGCAGCACCTTGGGCGTGTCAAAAAAGAAGAAGTGCACCGCCTCGCCCAGTGCGGTCTGGCGCGTCAGCCCCGCCTGCACCAACAGGGCATCCGCAAAATCGGTGAGGTGGGTGTAACTCCACCACCAGGCAGGCGCCAGCAGCGCCAGCGCGAGCACCCAGCGCGTCAAAGGTGGGATTTTTGGGGTTTTCAGTTCGGACGAAATCATTGGCAAAACCTCTGGAGGGATGCCATCGCCGTCAAGCCGCCGACGCACGTTCGGGCGCACGCTCGAGCGCGTTTATCTGCGTGTCGGCCACGGGCGGAGCCGAATCACTTGCCTGCGCCGCGTGGTCTTCCAAGTGCAGCAAGTCGCCCCATTGGTGCAATGCGGCCTCGCGGCGTTCCATTTCCTGGGGGCAAGCCCAGGCCTTGATGTCTTTGGCGTAACCCATGCACATGTGCATCTCCTGTGTCGTTGAGTCAGAAGACGCAGCAACTGCCCAAAAGATGCAGCTGCGCTTATTTCGGACGTGGGGTGAAGCAGCACACCGCGCCGCGCTCGTTCAGCACCACCTGGCACGAGGTCAGCAAACGTTCCCTGAGGCGCTTTCGGGCGCGCTGCACACGGGATTTGGCCCCCGGCACGGTGATGCCCAACATGCGGGCATAGTCCTCCTGCCCCATGCCGTTGAGATCGCACTGGACGATGGCATCCCGGTCCGACGCGCTCAACTCCGCAAGCACGCGCGGCAGGCAGGTGGCCAGGCTGTCCACCGCAGCCGGCGGGTCTGCCTCCACCGCTGGCAGGTCGTCAGGCAAGGCATCCAGAGGGTGGTGCCGGCGCAGGTGATCCGTCAGGGTGTTGCGGCTGACCTCAAACAGCCAGGCACGGGCGTTGGCCACGTCGCAGAACCGGCGGCCTTGGCGCAAGGCTTTGATGAAAACGTCTTGCAGCAGGTCCTGCGCTGCCACCGGGTCGTTCAGGTGCCGGGTCAGCCAGCGCTGCAACTCGGTTTCGTGCGCGTGCCACGCGGTCATCAGACAGGTCGGCGTCGAGGTATCACTCATGCATCGCATTGTCATCCACTGCCGCAGCACCGCCCGATGTGCAGCCAAACGCCTGTGGGTGGCCGATATCGGCCGCCCGCTGCTCCATCTGCAGCGCCACGATGGTGCAGCGCACAAGACCGGGGCACTGCCGTCTGTGGCGCCAGGTCGCTCAATCACGCCACAGCGCCCTGAATCATTGCGCCCAACGCTCTTGATTCAATAGCAAAAACCACTTTTCCAAGCTGGCACAAGCCTTGCATTAGTAGGTTCAGACCCTCACAGGTCTGCATGGCTGCATCGCCCAACGGCGGGCGAATGCGGCCAGAACCCGGACAAAGGCGTCCCCACCCGCGCACTGCTGCTTCTTGCAGCCAGGCGCGGTGTGAGGACGCCTCTTTTTGTTTGTCACGCCCAAGGGAAGCCCCATGACCGATCTGCTCAAAACCAGCCTCAACCGCCGCACCGTGCTGCAAGCCGCCACCGTGGGCGCCACGGGCGTGAGCCCCGCGCTGCGCGCCCTCGTCCACGCCCAGGGCTCGGACGCCCCCGAGAAGAAGGAAGTGAAGATCGGCTTCATTCCGCTGACCGACTGCGCCAGCGTGGTGATGGCGTCGGTGATGGGCTTCGACAAGAAGCATGGCGTGACCATCATCCCCACCAAAGAGGCCAGCTGGGCCGGCGTGCGCGACAAGCTGGTGAATGGCGAGCTCGACTTTGCCCATGTGCTGTATGGCCTGGTCTATGGCGTGCACCTGGGCCTGGCCGGGCCCAAGAAAGACATGGCCGTGCTGATGACCCTCAACCACAACGGCCAGGCCATCACGCTGTCCAAAAAGCTGGCGGACAAGGGCGCCGTCAATGGCGCGGGCCTGGCCCGGCTGATGGCGGCCGAAAAGCGCGAATACACCTTTGCCCAGACCTTTCCCACGGGCACGCACGCCATGTGGCTCTATTACTGGCTGGCAGCCAACGGCATCGATCCGATGAAAGACGCCAAGGTCATCACCGTGCCGCCGCCGCAAATGGTGGCCAACATGCGCGTGGGCAACATGGATGGCTTTTGCGTAGGCGAGCCCTGGAACCACCGCGCCATCATGGACGGCATCGGTTTCACAGCCACCACCACCCAGGACATCTGGAAAGACCATCCCGAAAAGGTGCTGGGCACCACCTCGGAGTTTGTGCAGAAATACCCCAACACCGCGCGCGCCGTGACGGCGGCCATTCTGGAGGCAAGCCGCTGGATCGATGAAAGCCTGGCCAACAAGACCCGCATGGCCGAAACCATTGCCGGCAAGGCCTATGTGAACACCGGCGTGGATGCCATCAACCAGCGCATCCTGGGCCGCTACCAGGATGGCCTGGGCAAGACCTGGGACGACCCCAACCACATGAAGTTCTACAACGACGGCGCGGTGAACTTCCCCTACCTGTCTGACGGCATGTGGTTTCTTACGCAGCACAAGCGCTGGGGTTTGCTGAAGGCGCACCCCGACTACCTTGGCGTGGCCAAGGCGATCAATCGCATGGACGTGTACCGCCAGGCGGCCACCGCCACCAAAACACCGCTGCCCAAGAGCGACATGCGCAGCCACAAGCTGGTGGATGGCGTGGTGTGGGACGGCAAAGACCCCGCCAGATACGCCGACGGTTTCAAGCTCAAGGCCTGACAGCCCGCAGTCATCTGCCCCACCTCGTCCTGTCTACCGGAGAACACCATGGTCAGTGCCGTATTTCATGCCCCGCTGGATACCGCCCCTGCAGCAACGCAAGACGCTATTAATAATATAGCTACCAGCGCTTTACCCACGGGCGCTACAACCCAAAAACACTCAAAAAACACACCCACCAAGGCCCCGGCAGACCGGGACTGGGCTGCCAGCTCCCGCAGCTTCTGGCTGGCGGTGCTGCCGCCGCTGTGCGGCCTGGGCCTGCTGCTGGGGGTGTGGGCGCTGGTTTCTGCCGGCACCGGCAACAGCATTCCCGGCCCCCGCGAAACCTGGGCACAGGCGCTGGACGTGTTCAGCAACCCGTTTTATCGCAACGGCCCCAACGACCAGGGCGTGGGCTGGAACGTGCTGATGTCGCTCGAACGCGTCGCCGTGGGCTTTGGCCTGGCGGCGGCGGTGGGCATTCCGGCGGGCTTTGCGATTGGGCGCTTCGAGTTTTTGAGCCGCATGTTCAACCCGCTCATCAGCCTGCTGCGCCCGGTGTCGCCGCTGGCCTGGCTGCCCATTGGCCTCTTGGTATTCAAGGGCGCCAACCCGGCCGCCATCTGGACCATCTTCATCTGCTCGATCTGGCCCATGATCATCAACACCGCCGTGGGCGTGCAACGGGTGCCGCAGGACTACATGAACGTGGCCCGCGTGCTCAACCTGTCGGAATGGAAGATCTTCACCAAGATCCTGTTCCCCGCCGTGCTGCCCTACCTGCTGACCGGCGTGCGCCTGGCGGTGGGCACGGCCTGGCTGGTGATCGTGGCAGCCGAGATGCTGACCGGCGGCGTGGGCATTGGTTTTTGGGTGTGGGACGAGTGGAACAGTCTCAACGTCAAGAACATCATCATCGCCATCTTCGTGATCGGCATCGTCGGGCTGGTGCTGGAATATGCCCTCATCAAGCTGGCCAGCGCCTTCACGTTTGAAGAAGTGAAGGCTTGACCCACCCCTGAGCCGCGCCTGCGGCGCGTCACCCCCTCAAGGGGGCACCACCAGTGGCCCGGCAAAGCCGGTTCCACGGTGGTCCACCGAAAAACCAGGAGTTCTTCATGCATACATCGCTCACCAGCAAGTTCATCGAGATACAGGGTGTCGAGCAGACCTTTCGCACCCGCAAGGGACTATTCCCCGCGCTGCAGGGCATTGACCTGACGATCGCCCAGGGCGAGTTTGTGGCGCTGATTGGCCACTCGGGCTGCGGCAAATCCACGCTGCTCAACCTGATTGCCGGCCTGAACACCCCCACTGCCGGTGCCCTGCTGTGCGCCAACAAGGAGATCAAGGGCCCCGGCCCCGAGCGCGCGGTGGTGTTTCAAAACCACTCGCTGCTGCCCTGGCTGACCTGCTTTGACAACGTGCACCTGGCAGTCGAGCGGGTGTTCGGCAAAACCGAAAACAAGGCACAGCTCATGGCCCGCACCGATGCGGCACTGGCGCTGGTGGGCCTTGCGCATGCTGCGCAAAAGCGCCCCGGCGAAATCTCGGGCGGCATGAAGCAGCGCGTGGGCATTGCCCGTGCGCTCAGCATGGAACCCCAGGTGCTGCTGATGGACGAGCCCTTCGGTGCGCTCGACGCACTCACCCGCGCCAAGCTGCAGGACGAGTTGCTGGAGATCGTGGCACGCACGCACAGCACGGTGGTGATGGTGACGCACGACGTGGACGAGGCCGTGCTGCTGTCCGACAAGATCGTGATGATGACCAACGGCCCCGCCGCCACCATTGGCGAGGTGCTGGCCGTTGACCTGCCGCGCCCGCGCAACCGCGTGGCACTGGCCGAAGACCCGCGCTATGTGCACTGCCGCAAGGCGGTGATCGACTTCTTGTACACGCGCCAGGCGCATGTGGAAAAGGCGGCCTGATCCGGCACCACCAAAGGGCCCTGGCCACACGCAGCCAGGGCTTTTTTTGACGTTGGCGTCATCCATTGCGCTTCACTCCGGCCACGCACCCATGTAACCGGCGCGGGCCAAACCAGGGCAGCCGTGCAAGGGCCGCCCCGCCGCACTGGCTGCGTCCCCCTTCCCGCATTGCGCAGCAATTCGAGAGAAGGGGGAAGGCGCGCAAGCGCCTCAGGGGGTTGTCACCCCATTTCAGCGCACGCCGCCCGTGATGTAGTGCTCGAGCTGCTCGATGATGAACTGCTGCTCGGAAATGATGTCCTTGACCAGGTCACCGATGGAGATCAGCCCCACCAGCCTGGCGCCGTCGACCACCGGCAGGTGGCGCAGGCGGTTTTCGGTCATGAGCGCCATGCACTCCTGGCTGGTCTGGGTGGGGCGCACATACATCACGTCGGCGGTCATGACATCCCGCACCAGCGTGGCTGCGGACGTGCGCCCCAGCAGGGCGATCTTGCGGGCGTAGTCGCGCTCGGTGACGATGCCCACAATGGTTTCGCCCTCCATGACCAGCAGGGCCCCGATGCGTTTTTCGGCCATGCGCTGGAGCGCATCCAGCACTGAGTCTCCGGGTGCGATGGCATGGACGGTGTTGTCGCTCTTGGATTTGAGAATGTCAGCAACGGCAGTCATAAGGGACCTCGATAAAAAATGGTGGGCGAACGCCAAAGAGTTTCAACGCATCCTGCCTTGCGCGCAACACCGCCATGGCAAGGGGCCTGTTGTGCGACAACTGGCACCACCGCAGTGCCCCATTGCGCCGCAAAACCTTTTTTTGGTCAAATAATGCTCTAGCGCTTATCCATAAAGCGCTGATAGCTATTAAAAATAGAGCAGATCACGCGCCACCTCAGCGCCGACCACCCAGCAGGCCGCCGCCGATCTTGAGCAGGTCGCCCAGCCCCACTTGGCCGTCGCCATCCTGATCGAGCAGGCTGCCCAGCAAACCACCACCCAGGCCCCCTTGCTGCTGCACCCGCGCCTGCTCCTGGCCCAGCACCTGGCCCAGGCCGCCGGCGTCCATGCCGCCCGAGCTCATGCGCTGCGCCAAAAACGACATCACGATGGGCGCCAGCATCTGCAGCAACTGCCCGGCATTGGAGCCCAGCCCCGTGGCCTGGCCCAGGCCGGTCTCGGCACGTTGCTGGTTGCCCCCAAAAATGTGGCCCAGGATGGCCGCGCCATCGGGCTGGCCGCCCCCCGCGCTGCCGCCGCCGCCCAGCAGCGAACCGAGCAGACCGCCCAGATCAGGGCTGCCGCTGTGGTCGCGCTGCAATGCGCCAAAAAGGTCCATGGCGCCCTGGGGCTGGGCTGCATTGCGCCCCAGCGTGCCCAGCAGCAACGGCAGGGCCGCGCCCACGGCGTCCTGGGTCTGCGCGGGGCTGGTGCCCAGTTGCTGTGCCATTTGCTGCAGCGGGGCGCCCTGAAGCTGGGCCATCAGTTCATCAACAAGGGAGGTGGGGGAGTTCATGGCGTGCATCCTTTCAAATCAATGCGTGGGCCACCGGGCCCAGCTGACATGTTAGGCCCAACGGGTGACTTTGGAATGAACGGAGCCCTGGTAAGCCGGGCACCTTGGCCGGGTTTCAAGGCCCCGGACCAGCAGCTGCGGCAAGTTGTGCGACGGCGGGCGGTCGTTGCACACCCGTAACCCGCGCAACCCGCGCCGCCCGTACAACCGGGCGCCGCTGCGGCGGCCATCCGGGGCCACCGCCACGGCCCACATGGGGGCGACCGCACTGGCCGGCACATCCACCCCTGCCACATCGCGCGATACCCTGTGGCACCCGGGGCTTCCATGCCCCCTCGCCTTTTGCGTCAGAATGTTTCGCAACCCAAGACTGCGCGCGCCCATGACCCCTCTTTTCCCAGACCACCTGCCTGCCGCCACGCTGCTGCCCCGCTCTACTCCCCCAAAGCCCTGCCGTTCACCACGCAGGCTGGCCTTGGCCGCCATTGCCGGGCTGGCATTGCTGGTGGGCGCGTGCTCTGACAAGGCTGCGCCCGCAGCGCCCAGCGGCCCGGTGGAAGTGGGCGTGGTCACCCTGGAGTCCGAGCGCCAGACCGTGACCACCGAGTTGCCCGGACGCACCAGCGCCTTCCTGAGCGCTGAGATCCGCCCCCAGGTGGGCGGCATCGTGCAGCAGCGGCTGTTCACCGAAGGTGCGCAGGTCAAGGCCGGCCAGGCGCTTTACCAGCTCGATGCCTCGGGCTTCCAGGTGGCGCTGGCCAGCGCCGAGGCCCTGGTGGCCAAGGCACAGGCCGGTGTGGGCACGGCCGAGGTCAACGCCCGGCGCAACGCCGAGCTGGTCAAAATCGACGCCATCAGCCGGCAGGTGTATGACGACAGCCAGGCCGCCGTGGTGCAGGCCCGCTCCGACCTGGCCGTTGCCCGCGCCGCGCTGGACAACGCCCGCATCAACCTGGGCTACACCCGCATCAAGGCGCCCATTTCGGGCCGCACCACCACCTCCACCGTCACGCCCGGCGCACTGGTCACCGCCAACCAGACCGCCGCGCTCACCACCATCTCGCAGCTCGATCCGCTGTATGTGGATGTCACACAGTCCAGCACCGAGGTGCTGCGCCTCAAAAGCGACCTGGCGCGCGGGCGCATACAGAAAAGCGGCCAGGCCGAAGCGCCCATCACCCTGCAACTGGAAGACGGCAGCCGCTACCCCCACCCCGGCAAGCTGCAGTTTGCGGGCGTGAGCGTGAACCCCGGCACCGGCGCCGTGACGCTGCGCGCCGTGGTGCCCAACCCCGACGGCCTGCTCATGCCCGGCATGTATGTGCGCGCCATTCTGGAAACCGGCATCAACGCGCAGGCGCTGCTGGTGCCCCAGCAAGGGGTGAACCGCGACACCGCAGGCAACGCCAGCGTGTTGCTGGTCAACGCACAAGGCAAGATCGAACGGCGCAAGGTTGTGGTGGAAACGGCCGTAGGCAACCGCTGGTTGGTGGGCAGCGGGCTGGCGGCCGGCGACCGCGTGGTGGTGGAGGGCTTTCAGCGTATCAAGCCCGGCGACACGGTGAAGCCGACCGAGGTGGTGGCCAAGCCAATGGCTGCCGCGGGTGCCACAGCAGCGCCTGCAGCGCCGGCTGCATCCGCCGCATCGGCTGCGCGCTGAGGGCCGGCCCGCCATGGCACAGTTTTTCATCAACCGGCCCATCTTTGCGTGGGTCATCGCCATCATCATCATGCTGGCCGGCGCCATGTCCATCAAGACATTGCCGCTGGAGCAATACCCCAACATTGCGCCGCCGCGCGTGTCGATCAGCGCCAACTACACCGGCGCATCGGCCAAAACCGTGGAAGACTCGGTCACGCAGGTGATCGAGCAGCAGCTCAAGGGGCTGGACAACCTGATCTACATGGGCTCGACCAGCGACGCCTCGGGCAGCTCGCGCACCACGCTCACCTTCAATGCCGGCACCAACATCGACGTGGCCCAGGTGCAGGTGCAAAACAAGCTGCAGCAGGCCATGTCGCGCCTGCCGCCGGCCGTGCAAAGCCGTGGCGTCACCGTCACCAAGGGCGGCAACGACTACCTGATGATCATCACCTTCACCTCGCCCGACCCCAGCGTGTCGCAGGTGGACATTGGTGACTACATCTCCAGCAACCTCGTGGACGTGATCAGCCGCATTGACGGCGTGGGCGACGTGCTCACACTGGGCACCGGCTACGCCATGCGCGTGTGGCTCGATCCGGGCAAGCTCGAAAAATACGCGCTCATGCCGTCAGACATCGGCAGCGCCATCAATGCGCAGAACGCGCAGGTATCGGCAGGCCAGCTGGGGGCCCTGCCCGCCGTGGGCGAGCAGCAGCTCAATGCCACCATCACCGCGCGCAGCAAGCTGCAAACCAAGGAAGAGTTCGAGCAGATCGTTCTCAAGTCCACCACCGACGGCGCCGCCGTGCGCCTGAAAGACGTGGCGCGCATCGAGCTGGGCGCAGAAAACCTCACCATCACCTCGCGCCTGAACGGCCAGCCCGGCGCCAGCATGGGCGTGGTGCTGTCCGACAGTGCCAACGCCATGGCCGTGGCCACTGCCGTCAACGCCAAGATCGCCGAGCTGCAGCCGTTCTTTCCCTACCAGCTCAAACCCTTTACCAGCTACGACACCACGCCGTTCGTCAGCGCCTCGATCGAAGAAGTGGTCAAGGCCCTGCTCGAAGCCATGGTGCTGGTGGTGCTGGTCATGTACATTTTTTTGCAGAACTTCCGCGCCACGCTGATTCCGGCCATTGCCGTGCCGGTGGTACTGCTGGGCACCTTTGGTGTGCTGTCGGCAGCCGGTTATTCGATCAACACGCTGACCATGTTCGGCATGGTGCTGGCCATCGGCCTGCTGGTGGACGACGCCATCGTGGTGGTGGAAAACGTCGAGCGCGTGATGAGCGAAGAAGGCCTGTCCCCCAAAGAGGCCACGCGCAAGTCGATGGCCGAAATCACCCCGGCCCTGGTGGGCATTGCGCTCACGCTGTCGGCGGTGTTCATCCCCATGGCGTTTTTTGGCGGCTCCACCGGGGTGATCTACCGGCAGTTTTCCATCACCATCGTGTCGGCCATGGTGCTGTCGGTGCTGGTGGCCCTCACGCTCACGCCCGCGCTGTGCGCCACCTTGCTCAAGCCCATTGCCAAGGGCCAGCACAGTCCCCATGGCGCACCCCGCAAGGGCATTGCGGGCTGGATTGACCGCTTTTTTGTGGGCTTCAACCGCCGCTTTGACCGCTCGGCCGACAGCTACCAGCGCGGCGTGGGCACCGTGGTGCGCCGGGGCAAACGCATGATGCTGGTGTATGTGCTGATCTGCGCCGGCATGGCGGTGCTGTTTTTGCGCCTGCCCACGTCATTTTTGCCCAATGAAGACCAAGGCGCGATCTCGGTGCAGATCACGTTGCCGCCAGGCTCGTCCAACGCGCGGCTGCAGGCCGTGATGGCGCAGGTGCAAAAGTATTTTGCGGCCCAGCCCGATGTGGTCAGCTTCAACTCGATCACCGGTTCGGGTGGTGACCAGAGCTCGGCGCGCGGCTTTGTGCGGCTGACCAACTGGAGCCAGCGCACACGCCCCGACCAGAGCGCCGACGCCATTGCGCGCAAGGCCACCAAGGACCTGGCCGCCATCCGCGATGCGCGCATTTTCGTGCTGCTGCCGCCCGCCGTGCGCGGGCTGGGGGCCAATGCGGGCTTCAATTTTCAGCTCAAGGATTTGAACGGCCTGGGCCACGATGCGCTGGTGGCCGCGCGCGACAAGGTGCTCGAACTGGCCGCCAAGCGCCCCGAGCTGAGCAACACGCGCAGCACCAACCTCGACGACACCGCGCAGCTGGGCGTGGACATTGACGACAGCAAGGCCGGCGCGCTGGGCCTGGCCACGGTGGACGTGAACAACACGCTGTCGAGCGCGCTGGGCGGCACCTATGTGAATGACTTTCTCAACAAGGGGCGCGTGAAGCGGGTCTACATGCAGGGCGATGCGCCGTTTCGCATGCTGCCGCAGGACGTGGGCCCCTGGACGGTGCGCAACAACCAGGGGCAGATGGTGCCGTTCTCGGCGTTTTCGAGCACCCGCTGGACCTATGGCTCACCCCAGTTGCAGCGCTACAACGGCAGCCCGAGCTACGAGTTCGTGGGCAGTGCGGCGGCGGGCGTGAGCTCGGGCGTGGCCATGGCGGCGGTTGAAGACATCATGAAGGAAATGCCCGCGGGCATTGGCTACGAATGGACCGGCGCCTCGTTTCAAGAGCGGCTGTCGGGCTCGCAGGCGCCGCTGCTGTATGCGGTATCGATTCTGTTTGTGTTTCTGTGCCTGGCCGCACTCTACGAAAGCTGGTCGGTGCCGTTTTCGGTGATTCTGGTGGTGCCGCTGGGCATTGTCGGGGCGCTGCTGGGCATCGGGTTTCGCGGGCTTTCCAACGACGTGTACTTTCAGGTGGGCCTGCTCACCACAGTGGGGCTGTCGTCCAAAAATGCCATCCTGATCGTGGAATTTGCCACCCAGTTGCAAGAGCGCGGCCGCAGCGTGCTCGATGCCACCCTGGAAGCCGTGCGCCTGCGGCTGCGGCCCATCTTGATGACCTCGCTGGCGTTCGGGTTCGGTGTACTGCCCCTGGCGCTGGGCAGCGGCGCCGGGGCGGGTGGCCGCCAGGCCATTGGCACCGCCGTGCTGGGCGGCATGGTGTCGGCCACCGTGCTGGGCATCTTTTTTGTGCCGGTGTTCTTTGTCCTGATTCGCGGTTACTTTGCCGAGCGCAAGGCAAAGCAGACTGCCAGCGAAACCGGAGCCGCCGCATGAGCCGCATCCCCCTGATCGCCCCCCGCCGCACCGTGGTGCGCGCCACCGCCGCCAGCGCACTGGCATTGCTGGCGCTGGCTGGCTGCACCAGCCTGGCGCCCGACTATGCGCGCCCCATGCTGCCCGTGCCCGCCACGCTGAACGGCACGAACGGCCCAAACGGGCCTGAGGGCACCGCGCTGGCGCCCGAGACCGGCCCCATGGGCTGGCAGGAATTTTTGCAGGAGCCGCGCCTGCGCGAGCTGGTGGCGCTGGCGCTGCAAAACAACCGCGACCTGCGCGTGGCGGTGCTGGCCATCGAGAAGGCCCGCGCGCAATACGGCGTGGAGCAGTCCAACCGGTTCCCAGCCGTGGGCGCCACCGCCGCGGGCAACCGCACGCGCACGGCCGATGACCTGAACACCAGCGGCCGCTCGCCCACCAGCAGCCAGTACAGCGCGCAGCTTGGCTTCAGCAGCTACGAGATCGATTTTTTTGGCCGCGTGAAGAACCTCAACGAGGCTGCGCTGCAAGAGTTTTTGCGCACCACCGAGAACCGCCGCAGCGTGCAGCTGAGCCTGGTGGCCGAAGTGGCCAACGCCTGGCTCACCCTCGACGCCGATGGCCGGCGCCTGCAACTGGCGCAAGACACCCTGCGCAGCCGCCAGAAGTCATACGAACTGACAGAACGCAGCCATGCCCTGGGCGCCGCCTCGGGCCTGACGCTGGCGCAAGCCCAGACCACGGTGGACACCGCCCGCGCCGACGTGGCCGCCTTCACCAGCCAGGTGGCGCGCGACCGCAATGCGCTGGCCCTGCTGGCGGGCGCGCCGGTGCCTGCGGCCCTGCTGCCCGACGGGGCGAACCCGGGGGCCACGGCCTCCCCTGCCCAGGCTGCGTCGGCATCGGCATCGGTGGCACCCGCCCCCAGCCTTGCCACACCCGCCGCCACCTTGCTGGCGGTGCCGGGCGACCTGCCCTCGTCGGTGCTGCTCAACCGCCCCGATGTGCGCGCCGCCGAATACACGCTGCGCGGCGCGTATGCCAGCATTGGCGCGGCCCGTGCCGCATTTTTCCCCAGCATCACCCTCACGGCGTCGGCGGGCACCGCCAGCAATGCGCTGTCGGGCCTGTTTGACGGCGGCAACGGCACCTGGAGCTTTGCGCCACAGATCCGCCTGCCCATCTTTGATGCGGGCCGCAACCGCGCCAACCTCCAGATCGCCGAAACCGCGCGCGACACGGCCCTGGCCCAGTACGACAAGGCCGTGCAAACCGCGTTCCGCGAGGTGGCCGATGCGCTGGCAGAGCGCGCCACGCTGGCCGAGCGCCTGCAGGCCCAGCAATCGCTGCAGGCGGCCACGCTGAAGGCGCTGCAGCTGTCCCAAGCGCGCTACCGGCTGGGCGCCGACAGTTACCTGCCCGTGCTGGACGCCCAGCGCGCGCTTTACAGCGCGCAGCAGACACTGATCGGGCTGGCACTGGCCGAGCAGGCCAACCGGATCACGCTGTACAAGGTGCTGGGTGGCCGCTGGATCGACACCACCCCGGGTGACAGCACGGCAACGCCCGGCACCTGAAAGGGAGCGCAACGCAGCGCCAGCGCACCAAGCCGGCTTTGCCGCGCTGCTCTGCACCATCGCCTTCAGCGCCGCCAGCGGCGCAGCCACTGCCGCAGCCGACGAGCTGCAAGCGCTCCCGCAAACCTGGTCGATCTATGTAGAGGCCGGGTATACCGACCACCGCGGCCCGGCCACGCGCACACGCACCGTGGGCTTGCGCGTGCCCCTGCAGTATTCGTGGTGGCAAGGGCGCATCCGCACGCACCTGGATGTGTATCTGAGCGACTGGGTCTCCACGGCCGCACCGCCGGCGCGCCGCCACAACACCCAGCTGGGCGTGGTGCCCATGGCTCGCTACCGTTTTGCAGACGGGCAATCGCCCTGGTTTGTGGAGGGCGGCATTGGCCTGTCGTACCTGACGGCCACGCACCACACGCCCAACGGCCCCTTTGGCAGCCGCTGGAACTTCAGCGACCACCTTGGCGTGGGGCGCAACTTTGGTGCACAGCGGCAGCACGAGGTCAGCCTGCAGGCCAAGCATGTATCCAACGCCGGGCTGCGCAAGCCCAACCCGGGGGAAACGTTTGTGCAGATACGCTACGCCCACCGGTTTTAAACGCACAGCCCACCGGTTTCCATCTGGCGGCTGCGAGCACTCGCTCGCGCCTGGTCGGCCACCCGTCCACTGAATGGTCCGAATGGACCGAATGGACCGACGAGCGTGTCATCAATCCTCCACAGGCCGCGAGCTTGCAAACACGCTGGAACGGCGCACGCACCAAGCTGGCCCATCCGCCTGTGTGGCTTGCACTGGCAAGGCCAACCGCTTCGTCGATTGCTATTTATTTGATAGCTAATAGCGCTTGATACATAAGCGCTAGAGCCATTTTTCACTTAAAACCACCATCTTTGCCACCTTTGGCACAGGTTTTGCATCACCCTGTGTGCGGCCACGATAGGCCGCATGTTCGGCCCGGTGCAATGGCGGATTGGGCTGACGAAGACGATGGCGTCCCTGCGAGTGTGTTGGCTACCCGGCCAGCCCACCGTGCGGACGCCTTTTTGTTTTTCCGAAACGCCTACGGGGGTCACGATGAAAAAATCCAGGCTGGTGATGGTGGGAAATGGCATGGCCGGCGTTCGCTCGCTCGAAGAGCTGCTGAAGATAGCGCCCGACCTTTACGACATCACGGTATTTGGTGCAGAGCCGCACCCCAACTACAACCGCATTTTGCTGTCGCCCGTGCTGGCCGGCGAGCAGACCATCGACGAGATCATCCTGAACGACTGGCAGTGGTATGCCGACAACCACATCACGCTGCACACGGGTTTCACCGTGACCGACGTGGACCGTGTGCGCCGCATCGTGCACGCCACCAGTGCAACGGGCGAGACCATCACCGCCGAATACGACCGCCTCATCATGGCCACGGGCTCCAACCCGTTCATCCTGCCCATCCCCGGCAAAGAGCTCCAAGGCGTGCTGGCCTACCGCGACATTGCCGACACGCAGGCCATGATCGACGCTGCCGCCACCTACAAACATGCGGTGGTCATCGGCGGCGGCCTGCTGGGCCTGGAGGCCGCCAACGGCCTCATGAAGCGCGGCATGCAGGTCACCGTGGTGCATGTGGGCGACTGGCTGATGGAGCGCCAGCTCGACGATGTGGCCGGCAAGATGCTGCAAAAGTCGCTGGCCGAGCGCGGCATGCAGTTTTTGATGGGCGCACAAACGCAGGAGCTGGTGGGCAACGCCGAAGGCCGCGTGGCCGCGGTCAAGTTCAAGGACGGCACCGAGGTGCCCGCCGACCTGGTGGTGATGGCCGTGGGCATACGCCCCAACACCGCACTGGCTGAAAAAATGCGCCTGCACGTCCACCGCGGCATCGTGGTGAGTGACACGCTGCAGACCACCACCGACGCGCGCATCTACGCCGTGGGCGAATGTGCTGCGCACCGGGGCATTGCGTATGGACTGGTGGCGCCGCTATTCGAGCAGGGCAAGGTGCTGGCCAACCATTTGGCCGAGTTCGGCATTGGCCGCTACCAGGGCTCGCTGACATCGACCAAGCTCAAGGTCACGGGCATTGATCTGTTCAGCGCAGGCGACTTCCAGGGCGGCGACGGCACCGAAGAGATTGTCATGAGCGACCCGAGCGGCGGCGTCTACAAAAAGCTCGTGCTCAAGGACGACAAGCTCGTGGGCGCCTGCCTGTATGGCGACACGGTGGACGGCAGCTGGTATTTCAAGCTGCTGCGCGACGGCCGCACGGTGAACGACATCCGCGACAAGCTGATGTTTGGCGAATCCAACATGGGTGACGCCGGTCACCAGGGCCAGAACAAGGCCGCCGCCATGGCGGACACCGACGAAGTGTGCGGCTGCAACGGTGTGACCAAGGGCGCCATCTGCAAGGCCATCAAGGAAAAAGGCCTGTTCACGCTGGACGAAGTGCGCAAGCACACCAAGGCCAGCGCCAGCTGCGGCTCGTGCACCGGGCTGGTCGAGCAGATCATCATGTTCACCGCCGGTGGCGACTATTCGGCCACGCCCAAGACCAAGGCCATGTGCGGCTGCACCGACCATGGCCACCAGGCGGTGCGCGATGCGATCCGCACCAACAAGCTGCTTTCCATCGCAGACGTGTTCTCGTTTCTCGAATGGAAAACGCCCAACGGCTGCGCCAGCTGCCGCCCGGCGGTCAACTATTACCTCATCAGCACCTGGCCCAAGGAAGCCAAGGACGACCCGCAAAGCCGCGCCATCAATGAACGCAGCCACGCCAACATCCAAAAGGACGGCACCTACAGCGTGATCCCGCGCATGTGGGGCGGTGAAACCACGGCCGACGAACTGCGCCGCATTGCCGACGTGGTGGACAAGTACCACATCCCCACCGTCAAGGTCACCGGTGGCCAGCGCATTGACCTCTTGGGTGTGAAGAAGGAAGACCTGGTCAACGTGTGGAAGGACATAGGCATGCCCAGCGGCCACGCCTATGCCAAGGCCCTGCGCACCGTCAAGACCTGCGTGGGCAGCGAGTGGTGCCGCATGGGCACGCAGGACAGCACGCAAATGGGCAAGGACATGGAGCGCGCCATGTGGCGCATGAATGCACCGCACAAGGTGAAGTTTGCCGTGAGCGGTTGCCCGCGCAACTGCGCCGAGGCCGGCATCAAGGACGTCGGAATCATCGGCGTGGAAAGCGGCTGGGAGATGTATGTGGCCGGCAACGGCGGCATCAAGACCGAGGTGGCGCACTTTTTCACCAAGCTCAAGACCGCCGAGGAAGTGCTGGAGTACACCGGCGCGTTTTGCGAGCTGTACCGCCAGGAAGGCTGGTACCTGGAGCGCACCGTGCACTACGTGAACCGCGTGGGCCTGGACTATGTGAAAAAACGCATTCTGCAAGACCCCGAAGGCCGCAAGGCGCTGTGGGAGCAGCTGCAGTTTGCGCTGGATGGCGAGCCCGACCCGTGGTTCGACTTTGACAAGGCGGCAGTGGACCAGCGCCAGTTCATCCCGATCTCCGTGGCCTGACCAGTTTTTATATCAAAAGTGCCTGAAACGCTTTACCCAAAAGCGCAAGCAGCTACAAAAGGAATAGCAATGACCGAATGGACCTCCATCTGCCGCGTGGACGATATCCCCGTGCTGGGCTCGCGCCGCGTGGCGCGCGCCCAGGGCCTGGACGTGGCCGTGTTTCGCAACACCTCGAACGAGGTGTTTGCCTTGCTCGACCGCTGCCCGCACAAGGGCGGCCCGCTGAGCCAGGGCATCGTGTTTGGCACCAGCGTGGCCTGCCCCATGCACAACTGGACCATTGGCCTGTGCGACGGCCAGGCCGCCGCCCCTGACGAGGGCTGCACGCCCAAGTTTCAGGTGCGCGTGGAAGACGGCACCGTGCTGCTCAACACCCACGAACTGGCCCACCACGCCCTGAGCGAAACGCGCCCCATCGCAGGGCCGCAGCGGCGCACGCCAGCCACCCCGGCAGCGTGATTTTGCGCACCCCGCGCCCACTTCACGCCCACCCAACGGCTTGCCACGCACCGCGTGCAAGCCGTATCCAAAGCACCTTGGCACCGCTGCCAGACAGACCACAGAAAGAAACCCATGGCCTATCTTGTCCCCTCCGAATTCGTCACCAAAATGGTGGACGCCGGCGAATCCAAAATCTACATGTCCACCCGGGACACCCTGATCCGCGCCTACATGGCGGGCGCCATCCTGGCGCTGGCGGCGGTGTTTGCCGTCACGGCCACCGTCATGTCGGGCTCTGCACTGGTGGGCGCCATCCTGTTCCCGGTGGGCTTTTGCATGCTCTACCTGCTGGGCTTTGACCTGTTGACCGGCGTGTTCGTGCTGACGCCGCTGGCCTGGCTGGACAAGCGCCCGGGCGTCACCATCAAGGGCATCCTGCGCAACTGGGGCCTGGTGTTTACCGGCAACTTCCTGGGCGCGCTGACCGTCGCCTTCATGATGTCGTTCATCTTCACCTATGGCTTTTCGGTGGCACCCAACGAAATCGGCACAAAAATCGGCCACATCGGCGAGGCGCGCACCCTGGGCTACGCCCAATACGGCCTGATGGGCTGGCTCACCATCTTCATTCGCGCCATGCTGTGCAACTGGATGGTGTCCACGGGCGTGGTGGGCGCCATGATCTCCACCACCGTCAGCGGCAAGGTCATTGCGATGTGGATGCCCATCATGCTGTTTTTTGCCATGACCTTCGAGCACTCGGTGGTGAACATGTTCCTGTTCCCCTCGGGCCTGATGATGGGCGGCAACTTCTCGATCGTTGACTACCTGATCTGGAACGAAATCCCCGTGGTGCTGGGCAATCTGGTGGGTGGTCTGGCCTTTACCGGCCTGACGCTGTACGCCACCCACATCAAGACCGGCCCAAAACGCAAGCTCGCCTGATCGCCCGCCGAAACCGCCAGGTGCCCACACGGCAATGCACCTGGCGTTTCGAGCACGGCACCTCCAATCTGCAACCCTGAATCCGACCCCCTGAACGAACGGCGCGCCAATGAGCGACACCCTGAAAGTAAGCATTGGCCAGCACTCTGACAAGGGCTGCAAGGAGGTCAACCAGGACTTTCACGGCGCCTGCATGCCACAGGGGCTGGCACTGGCCGCCAAGGGGGTGGTGGTGGCACTGGCCGATGGCATCAGCAGCAGCGATGTCAGCCAGATCGCCAGCGCCGCTGCGGTGCACGGGCTGCTGCAGGACTATTACTGCACCTCCGAGGCCTGGAGCGTCAAGCGCTCGGCACAGTGCGTGCTGGCGGCCACCAACTCGTGGCTGCACGCCCAAACCCAGCGCAGCCCCTACCGTTTTGACAAAGACCGGGGTTATGTCTGCACCCTCAGCGCGCTGATTGTCAAATCCGCCACCGCACACCTGTTTCATGTGGGTGACACCCGCATCTACCGGGTGCAGGGCAAGGCGCTGGAGCAGTTGACCGAAGACCACCGGGTGCGCCTGTCGGCCGAGCAAATCTACCTGGGCCGCGCGCTCGGCGTTCAGCCGCAGCTGGAGGTGGATTACCGGGCCCTGCCGGTAGAGCCCGCAGACACCTTTGTGCTGACCACCGATGGCGTGCATGAACATGTCAGCGCCAGCTTCATCACGCAGGCCATTGAAGCCCACGCCACCGATCTGGACCAGGCCGCCCGCGCCATCGTGGACGAAGCCCTGCGCTGCGGCAGCGACGACAACCTGACCATTCAGATCGTGCGCATTGATGCGCTGCCCCAACAGGACGCCAGCGAACTGCAACGCCAGCGGGCCACGCTGCAGTTGCCGCCCGTGCTGGAACCCCGCGCCATGCTCGACGGCTACCAGATCGTGCGCGAGCTGCATGGCAGCCACCGCAGCCACGTCTACCTGGCCATCGACACCGACAGCGGGCAAAAAACGGTGCTCAAAACGCCCTCGATCGACCTGCAGGACAACGCCGCCGGCCTCGACCGTTTTCTGATGGAAGAATGGATTGCGCGGCGCATTCACAGCCCCCATGTGCTGCAGCCCGCCCCTGCGGGGCGCAAGCGCGAGTACCTGTATGTGGCCATGGAATACGTGCAGGGCCAGACACTGGCCCAGTGGATGATTGACCACCCCAGGCCCGAACTGTCGGTGGTGCGCGACATCGTGGACCAGATCGCACGCGGCCTGCAGGCCTTTCACCGCATGGAGATGCTGCACCAGGACCTGCGGCCCGAAAACATCATGATCGACACCTCGGGCACCGTGAAGATCATTGACTTTGGCTCGGTCCACGTCGCCGGCCTGGCCGAAAACGCGGTGCCCGGTGCCGACGATGGCGTTCCGGGCACCTTGCAATACGCAGCCCCCGAATACTTTCTGGGCGAGCCGGGCACGCCGCAATCGGACCTGTTCTCGCTGGGCGTCATCACCTACCAGATGCTCACCGGGCGGCAACCCTATGGCACGCAGGTGGCCGGGATTCGCACCCGGGCGGCCCTGATGAAGCTGCACTACGCCAGCGCGCTGGACGAACACCGCGCCATTCCGGCCTGGATGGATGCCGTGCTGCGGCGTGCGGTGCACCCCAACCCGCTCAAAAGGCAGGAAGCGTTGTCCGAGTTTGTGCACGACCTGCGGCAGCCCAGCGCTGCCTACCTGGGCCGCGCACGCCCTGCGCTGTATGAGCGCAACCCGATGGTGTTCTGGCGCGCCATTGCGCTCGTTCTGGGTGTCACCGTGGTGGCGTTGCTGGCGGTGATTCAGCACCTGCGCTGACACCACCGCTCCCGGCACGGCCCGGCACATGCCCATTGGCTGGCCCGCATCACTTTCACACGCCTGCTTCACCACGGCACGGCTTCGCGCCCGCCCACGCAAACCTCCCGTTCTGGAGCGCCCCGTTGCACCAGGCTGGTGCCAGCCTTGCGTCCGTGCCCCATCCGGATCGTGTCAAGGCCGGTGTCAGGCGCCACGCGGGCTGGCACATGTATTGCGTTGCATGTGCGAGGGCCCGGCAGGGGCCCGTGAACTCGGGGTGCAATGGCGCAGTCTGGGGGCACACAGACGAAGGCGTCTGCACCTGCGGTTTCGAAACCTCGAAGCCGCAGTGTGTAGACGCCTGTTTTTTTGAGATTTGCCTTGGGAGCTGTGATGAGAAATTTCATACAAGCGATGTGGGAAACCAGCGTACTGACGTCTGCCCTCACCACCAGCACATCGTCACTATAAAAACAATAGCTACTAGCGCTTTATACATAAGCACTAGACCTCAAAAAGACCCCAAAAACACACAAAACTCCACGCCATGCAAGAAACCAAATCCACCTGCCCTTACTGCGGCGTTGGCTGCGGCGTGATCATCGAAAGCCACGGCCCCCAGATCACCGGCGTGCGCGGCGATCCCACCCATCCTGCCAACTTCGGTCGCCTGTGCACCAAGGGCTCCACCCTGCACCTCACTGCCAGCAGCCCCATCACGCTGCAGACTCGTTTGCTGCAGCCCCTGCGCCGCGCGCAACGTGGCGATGCGCCCCAGCCACTGCCGTGGGACGCCGCCCTGGGCCTGGCCACCGAAAAATTTGCCGACATCATCCAGCGCCACGGCCCCAACGCCGTGGGCTTTTATGTCAGCGGCCAGTTGCTCACCGAGGACTACTACGTCTTCAACAAGCTCGCCAAGGGCCTGATCGGCACCAACAACATCGACTCCAACTCGCGCCTGTGCATGAGCAGCGCCGTGGCGGGCTACAAGGCCACGCTGGGTGCCGACGCGCCGCCCGCCTGCTACGACGACGTGAACCACGCACAGTGCCTCTTCATTGTGGGCAGCAACGCGGCCTGGGCGCACCCCATTTTGTTTCGCCGCATCGAAGACGCACGCGCCGCCAACCCGGGCATGAAGGTCATCGTGGCCGACCCGCGCCGCACCGACACCGCCGGCATGGCCGACCTGTTTTTGCCCATCCAGCCGGGCAGCGATGTGATGCTGTTCCACGGCATGCTGCACCTCATGCTGTGGGAGGGCTGGACGGACGCCGAGTACATCGCCGCGCACACCACGGGCTTCGATGAACTCAAGGCCCTGGTGCGTGAAGCCACGCCCGAGCGCGTGGCCCAGGTGTGCGGCATTTCGGTGGCCGACCTGACCACCGCCGCAAGATGGTTTGCGGGCCTTGACGGGCAGGAGGTCGCCACAGGAGCCAGCGGCGCCCCGCAGCGTCGCAAACCCACCCTGAGCCTGTACTGCCAGGGCCTCAACCAGAGCAGCAGCGGCACGGCCAAGAACGCCGCGCTCATCAACCTGCATCTGGCCACAGGCCAGATCGGCAAGCCCGGCGCGGGCCCCTTCAGCCTGACCGGCCAGCCCAACGCCATGGGCGGGCGCGAGGTGGGTGGCATGGCCAATCTGCTCAGCGCCCACCGCGATCTGGCCAACCCGCAGCACCGCGCCGAAGTGGCCGCGCTGTGGGGGGTGGCCGATGTGCCCAGCCAGCCCGGCAAGACGGCGGTCGAGATGTTCCAGGCCGCCGCCGACGGCGAAATCAAGGCCCTGTGGATTGCCTGCACCAACCCCGCGCAGAGCATGCCCGACCAGGCCACGGTGCGCCGCGCGCTGCAGCGGGCCGAGTTTGTGGTGGTGCAAGAGGCCTTTGCCACCGCCGAGACCTGCGCATATGCCGACCTGCTGCTGCCCGCCACGACCTGGGGCGAAAAAACCGGCACCGTGACCAACAGCGAGCGCCGCATCTCGCGCGTGCGCACTGCCGTTCCCGCCCCCGGCGAGGCGCGCCACGACTGGGCCATTGCGGTGCAGTTTGCGCACCAGCTGGAGGCACGCCTGCGTCCCGGCCAGCCCACGCTGTTCCCCTACACCACCGACCACGCCGGCCAGGGCGCACAGGCCGTGTGGAACGAACACCGCGAAAGCACACGCGGGCGCGATCTGGACATCACGGGGCTTTCGTGGACTCTGCTCGAATCTGCAGGCCCCCAGCAATGGCCGTGTCCTGCGAACCTTACCGACAGCGGCAATGACGACAACAGCGCAACCACGTTGCCAACCCGAACGCGCGACATCGGCAAGGCCCGCCTGTACGAAGACGGCATCTTCCCCACCGCCGACGGCCGCGCCCGCTTTGCCGCGCACGCCTGGCAGCCCACGGCCGAGCAGCGCGAGTCGCGCTACCCCTTCAGCCTGACCACGGGCCGCCTGCGCGACCAGTGGCACGGCATGACGCGCACCGGCACCCTGGGCCGCCTGTTCGGCCATGTGGCCGAGCCCTGCGTGCAACTGCACCCGCACGACATGGAGCGGCGCAAGCTCAAAAACGGCGACCTCGTGCATGTGACCAGCAAGCGCGGCTCCATCGTGGTGCCCGTGCAGGCCGATGCCACGGTGGGGCTGTCGCAGGCCTTCATGGCAATGCACTGGGGCAGCGAGTTTTTGAGCGGATGCTCGTCCACCGGCGAGCGGCTGGCGGGCGTGAATGCGCTCACCACTTCGGCGTTTTGCCCCACCTCCAAACAGCCCGAGCTCAAGCACGCCGCCGTGAAGGTGCTCAAGGCCGAGCTGCCCTGGACCCTGCTGGCCATGGCCTGGTTGCCGGCCGACAGCGCCCAGGACGTGCGCGAGGCGTTGGCCGCACTGATGGCGCAGTTTCCCCTGTTCCAGTTCACGAGCTGCGTGCCCTTTAGCAACAACACGCCCTTGAACGAACCCGGCCGCGAGCGCATGGGCGTGCTGCTGCGCGCCGCCGCCCACGAGCCGCCGCCCGACGCAGTCATTGAACGCATCGAGGCCCTGATAGGCCTGGCCACCGCCGACACCTTGCGCTACGCCGATCAAAAGCGCGGCCAGCGCCGCGCCGCCCGGCTGGTGCGCCACGGCAACGCCACCATGCTCGAAGCCATCGTGCTGGCAGGCGACACCAGCGCCGAAGGCTGGCTCAAGACCCTGCTGCAGGAAGAGCTGCCCGCCCAAAGCTACGGCCGCCTGCTGCTGGTGCCCGGCGCCAAGGCCCCGGTGGCCGTGCAGTCGCGCGGCAAGCCGGTGTGCACCTGCCTGAACGTGACCGACGCTGCCATCACCACCGAGCTGGCGCAGTGCCACGGTACCGACGCTGACCGCCTGGCGCAACTGCAAGGCAAGCTGCGCTGCGGCACGAACTGCGGCTCGTGCCTGCCCGAGCTCAAGCGCATGGTGCGCAGCACCGGGCCACTGGCGTCCAAGCACATGGCGCAGGCTGCCACATAACCAGGAGTTGCCTGGATTGCGCCAGAATAGCGGCCCACCCTCCTACATCCCCACAACCACCGCACCAGGACTTGTGCAATAGGGCTCCGGCTAGGCATTTTCGGCGCAGACAGTACGCCTGTACGGCAAGCCGAAATAACGCCGCTGGAGCCCTATTGCACAAGTCCCGCCACCAAAAAACATGGGCATTAGCCAGTACATCAAAGAAATCGGTCGCGGCCCCCGCGGCTCCAAGCCACTCACGCGCGAGCAAGCGGCAGACCTGTTTGGCCAGCTGCTCGACGGCAACGTGACCGATCTGGAAATCGGCGCCTTCTGCCTGGCCATGCGCATCAAGGGCGAAACGCCCGAGGAAATGTGCGGCTTTCTCGGCGCCGCCCACAGCCGGATGGCGCTTTTTCCGGCCAGCGACCGCCCCGTGATCGTGCTGCCCAGCTACAACGGTGCGCGCAAGCTGCCCGTGCTCACGCCGCTGCTGGCGCTGCTGCTGGCGCGCGAGGGGCTGCCCGTGCTGCTGCACGGCATGCGCACCGAGGCGCGCCGCACCCTGGCATCGGATGTGCTGCTGGCGCTGGGCGTTCCCGCCCTCACAGCGCCGGAAAAAATAGCAACCGGCAGCGTGGCCCATATCGAGACCGGGTATCTGCATGCCGCCCTGGCACGCCTGCTGAAGGTGCGCGAGGTGGTGGGGCTGCGCAATGCGGGGCACAGCATCGTGAAACTCATGAACCCCTGCGCGGGCCCCGCCGTGGTGGTGACCAGCTACACCCACCCCGAGTATTACGACATGCTGCAGGCCACCTTTGGCGCGCTGCACATGACCGCCCTGCTCTCGCGCGGCCTCGAAGGCGAAGTGGCGACCGACCCGCGCCGCACGCCCCGCTACGATGCCTTCGTGGCCGGCGTGCACCAGCTGCTGCAAGAGCAGCAACCCGGCACCGCAGCCGACGTGCCAGGCCTGCCCACCGAGATCGACATCGACACCACGGCGCGCTACACGCAAGACGTGCTGGACGGCCGCCTGCCCGTGCCGCCAGCGCTGGCGCAGCAGGTGGAACACATCTTGCATCTGGCTGCGCAAACACCACCGCACGCCCCATGAACCCCAC
>ERZ1023652.10-NODE-10-length-49596-cov-7.063919_pt1 | contig 49596 bp, 43 predicted proteins | sample MGYA00520879_ERZ1023652 | MGnify/ENA primary metagenome ERZ1023652 (study PRJEB33180, sample SAMEA4044469) | wastewater metagenome | place: Denmark | collected 2016-04-02 | study: EMG produced TPA metagenomics assembly of the PRJEB13832 data set (Local surveillance...
GATCTTTCACCGGAGCTGAGTCCGTGTTCCGCGTCGCGCTCCTCCGTCCAACGGCATTCAAAAAAGAAGGGCTCTCAATTGATGACTCGAGAGCCCTTCTTTTTTAGTTGATGCGGTAAGCATGATTGAGTGGGCCGCTGCCCTTGCCCAGATCCAGTCCGTCACGCAGTGCGCCGGTGATGTAGGCTTTGGCTTGGCGGATGCTCGCTTCCATTCCGTGACCTAAAGCCAGATTCGCGGCGATGGCCGAGGAAAGCGTACAGCCGGTGCCATGCGTATTCGAGTTTTCGATCCGTTCCGACTCGAACCAACTGACTTTCCCGTCCATAAAGAGCAGATCGTCGGCGCTGTCCTTGAGATGGCCGCCTTTCAGGAGCACGCTGGTCCCCGCTGCTGAAGCGATGCGCTCCACCGCAGCCAGCATATCCGCCTTCCTCTCGATTTTGACACCGCTCAATGCCTCTCCTTCCGGCACATTCGGGGTGATCACATCAGCCAACGGCAACAACAGCGTCCGCAAAGCCTGACTGGCATCGTCCTGCATCAGGCTGCTGCCGCTTGTGGCCACCATGACCGGGTCCACGACGATATTTTCCGCTTTGTATTCGATCAGCTTCTCCGCAATGACTTTGATGATTGCGGCGTTCGACACCATGCCGATCTTCACCGCATCCGGCCGGATATCCTTGAAGACGCAATCCAGCTGTTGCGCCACAAATTCGGGTGTCACTTCCATGATTCCGGCCACGCCTGTTGTGTTCTGTGCCGTCAGCGCTGTAATCACGCTCATCCCATAGACTTTATGCGCCATCATCGTCTTCAGGTCCGCTTGGATGCCCGCTCCGCCGCTACTGTCCGACCCGGCGATCGTCAATACTGTTTTCATGTTTTTATCATCCTTTCCAATCCGAAAATGAATAGATGTACTTCTCCGTCAACGCTTCGATGCGCTCCCTATCCTGTGCCGCCGTCTCATCATAGACGCCGACTACCCGAAAACCGGCTGCCGTTGCCGTTTCGATGGCGTGCAGGGCATCCTCAAAGATTACGGTCTTCGTGAGAGGAGCCCCGAGATGTTCGAACGCACGCTGATAAATGAGCGGATTGTCTTTGCCCGTCTTAACTTCACTGCTGGTCAGGATAGTGCTGAAATATTCCCGGATGCCCAAACGCTCCAAGGCGCTCTCGGCCAAATTCCTTTCGGTCGCGGTGGCGATGCACATTTTCACATTCTGCTCCTGCAAGGTCTGCAGGTATTCCGCTGCGCCGGCTTTAAGCGGGACTTCATAACGGTAAAGATCCGCAATCAGCGTCTCGATTTCCCCGATGATTGTCTCCTCATCTTCGTGCAATCCGTAGGCCGCTCGAAAATGTTGTGCGGCCTGCGGGAGGCTCATCGTCTTCAACGCATCATGCAATCCAGGAGCCGGCTGCAGCTTTTTCTGAAGCAAATATTTTTCTCCCAAGCCTTGCCAAATCGGCATGGAATCCAGTAGTGTCCCGTCCAGATCGAAAATGGCTGCTTCCAGTTTCATGGTTGCACCATCGCTTCGGCTAACAGGCGCAGTCGCTTCACTGCCGCGGTTATATCCGGCTGCGCAAAGATGGCGGATACGACGGCAACCCCGTCGATGCCGCTGCCGTTCAGATTGAGGATATTCCCTTCAGCAATGCCTCCGATCCCCACAACGGGTATGCTCACCGCCTGGCAGATCTGCTGCAGCGTCTCGATCGATAGCGTATTGGCATCCGGCTTCGTTGCTGTACCGTAGATGGCACCGACGCCCAGATAGTCGGCCCCGTTCCGTTCGGCCGCCAGCGCCTCTTCGACGGAATGGGCAGAGACACCCAGGATTTTCCCTTCGCCGATCCGGCTGCGGACATCTCCTGCCTGCATATCGCTCTGCCCCACATGTACACCGTCCGCATCCAATGCCAAGGCCACATCGACCGCATCATTGATGATGAAGGGAATGCGGTGGCGTTTGGCCACAGCCTGCAGTTCCTTGCCAAGGGATACAAAGGCATCAAAATCCAGTTCCTTCTCGCGCAATTGCACGACAGTAACGCCCGCCTGGATGGCTTCTTCAAGCTGTTCCGCCAAGGATGCTTCCCCCAGCCATTGGCGATCGGTAACCGCATAAAGCAGCAAATCGTTCTTATCTATTCTCAATTTTAGCGCCTCCTTCCAGTTTTTTGGCCGACATCTTGCTGATTTCATCGATGAGGTAGCTGCGATAGGATGAAGTCCCTGCCGCATTGCGGATCATCCTTTCATAAGCCAGCTCGCCGCTGACTCCCATCAGGCATACCGCTGCCGCGGTAGCATCCAGCAACTGCTCCGGGTTGGCTCCGCAATAGGCGGCGATCAATGCCGACAGCATGCACCCAGTTCCGGACACCTTCGCCATCTGCGGATGTCCGTTGCGGATGATGTAGGCTTTGTCCCGGTCCGCAACGATATCGATTGCGCCGGTGATCGCAATGACCGCCTCATTGCGGTCGGCCAAGCGTTTGGCGAAAGCGACCGTTGCCTCGAGCGTCTCCTCGGTCACGGCATCGCTGATGTCTGCATCGACGCCTTTCGTCGTGCCGCTGCCGGAATGGATCGTTTTCATTTCCGAAATGTTCCCTTTGATCACGGTGAAGGCAATGTCTTCCAGCAAGTTGAATGTCGTTTCAGTCCTGAAAGGGGATGCTCCCGCACCGACCGGATCCAAAACAACGGGATGGGCGAGCGCATTGGCTTGGCGCCCTGCCAGCAGCATCGACTCCACGGCTCGGCTGTTCAAGGTGCCGATATTCAGATTCAGGGCGGTGCAGATGCTTGTGATGTCCGCTACTTCCTCGGGGGCATCCGCCATGATCGGCGACCCACCGGCAGCCAAGAGGGCATTAGCGACATCATTGACGGTGACGTAATTGGTGATGCAGTGGACCAGCGGCGTCTGTTGCTGGACATTTTCGAATAACGTTTTGAACATGAGGTACCTCCAAATAGTTTTTTTGCGACAAAAAAAGCGAGAAATGTCCGGATAGGCATTTCCCGCTGAATAGAATCATTCAATGTTATTTCCCTACGTTGGCATTATCCAAATCAGGTAATCGGTCGAAGTTGATTACTTCCTCTCAGCCTGCTGACACAAGCTCCCTTTTTCGTATGTAATTTTGTAACTATCTTAACATAAGCGCCAGCCTTACTCAAGAATCATTTTTGCTGATTCTTTTTATCTTGATTGCGCATTCAGCCACTCGAAAATATTTGTATAAGTGGTTTCGCCGACTGTCACTGCAGCTGTGCCCCCTCCGGTAGCGTTGCTTGGCTCGAAGCCGAATATTTCAGCGTCAGTCGAGGCCGCGATCGCCGCTTTGTCCTGAACGCCCGTCACCTGGTTGTTGAAGAGATAGATCCAGGAGAAGTGACCCATGTAAGTCGTGCCGGGGCTATCCGTTCCTTCAACTGTTTCGAAGTAGGAAACCCAAGTGTTATCGGCTCCCGCCTGGACAAGTGCCTGGTAAGTCGGCAGCAAGTAGTTCGCAGGGACGACGACCGGGTCATCAGCTGATTGGACAAACCAAATCGGCAAGTCTTTGATTGCCTGGAGTTTTTCTTCCGTGAACCAAACTCGCCCGGTCTTCAAGAAAGCGGAAGTACCGGTAGCTTCCTCGCTTGCTTTCACATACGTACCATCACTGTTGCGCTCGTATTCATAATAAGCATACGCCTCGCAGACCGGATAAGCCGCAGCAAAATATTCCGGGTATTGGATGACCATATTCATGGTCATGTAGCCGCCGTTCGAGCAGCCTCCCAAATAGATGCGATCGGTATCGACATCCGGATGCGCAGCTACATAATCATTGATGGTATCCATCAAGATTTCGGTGTATCTGGAGATGCCGCTGCCGTTGCCGTTCGTTCCGTCCCCTTCGTCCATCCAATAGGTAGGCGCTTGGACAGCCAACACGTAAGCTCCGGTCACGTCGTCAGTTTTGAAATAGGACTGGATCTCCTCTTTTGCCAACGCCGATACTTCATTTCCAAGGATTGCGATGTCGGGATCTGTTCCGCCTTCACCTTGACCGTGCAGCCAGATGACCAACGGATTCGCTTCCCCTTCGGAAAGGTCCGCCGGTTCATAGGCGGCTGTCGAAAGCGTCAGTTCCTCCGCCTGATCCGTCATCGGATTCACGTAGGTGCCGCTGAAAGTCGCTCTAGCCGTGAACAAATCGGTATCCGGTGAGATGCGGTTGTTCACGGCATCCTCCGTGATGCTCAAAGAGTAGTCCTCATCCTCGATCGTGATCGAAGGCGCAGCGATTGTAACCTCATAAGCTGGGGACCACTCATTCATCGATGTCGTCGTATTGTAGGTGAACGGGGATCCGACCACACTGAACGTCTCATCATTAAAACCGGTCTCCATATCGATTGCGATATAGTTTGAATTCTCCTGAGGTTCCCCGTTTGCATCGGAAGTGTAGACATCCGTCACCGTGCGCTCCGCCCCGGCCGTCACGACCTGCCAGCCGCTGGGATCAACACTGTCGACCGCATCCTCCAATTCGATGATAAGCTTCGGTACGCCCGGTCCCCCTTCATATCCCTTCACATAGATGCTGGTCTTTACGACGCCAGCATAGGCATCGGCCGATTGCACGCTTTCTTGCTGGGCTGAATCCTGTTGATCCGCCGATTCTCCGGAGCCGCAACTGGCCAACAAGCCTGCCGTTATCCCTAATGTAAAAATAGTGCTGAATGTCTTACGTCTCATTCTCTAATCCCTCCATATCCCTTTTGTCCATCCAAACAGGCAATACCCCACCCCTGCCGTAAAACGGTTTCATTCCATCCTAGGCTAAATGGGTAGCGCTTTCCCTATTTGCTATTTTAGGGAATTTCCAAAAAAAATAGGGGCGATTTGTACCCAAATTATGGGCGGATTATGCCTTGTTCTCGTCGCGGTAGCGCTTCGGCGTCAGGCCATATTTGTTTTTGAAGGCTGCAGAAAAGGATTTCTGATTCGGAAAGCCGCAAGCATCCACGATGTAACGGATGTTTTTGTCCGTGAACATCAGCAGTTTCACGGCTTGGTTGAGCCGCTGTTCGACAATATAGCTGTGGATCGTGCTGCCGGTTTCCTTTTTGAACAACCTGCACAGATGCGTATAGGAGAGATGGAAAGCCGCGGCCAATTGATCCAGCGCCAGATCCTTTTCTAGATTCTCATCGATGTGTTCCGTTATAGCCGATATCAGCGGCAACGAGGAGCTGCCTCTGTTCTGATCTGTTTTCGGGACAGAAAAGTGCGTGTCCAAAAGAAAGAGGATCTGATACAACATCCCTTTCAGTAAAAGTCTGGCTTTTTCGGCGCCGTCGCTTTCCATTACGACAAAGTACCGGTCCAACAAGCCACGCAGTTCAGCCAATTTCTCTCTTTGCAGATCCGAATAGGCAAGCCGGTTCGTCAGGCGGAAGCTTTTGTTGTCGTAATCGGGTATCTCGGATTTGATGAAGGCATACGGGAAAATGAGCGACAAAGCTTTCGTCTGATTATGCTCGTCCCAGATGGAATGGACTTCATTTGAATTGATGACCAGGATGTCTCCGGCATTCGTTTCGTGGACGATCCCACCGATCGTGAATTCACTGATTTTTCCGGACATCGTATAGCTGATTTCCAGTGATTTGTGCCAATGCGCAAGGACGCCGGAATCCTTCCGCTCGTTGTGAAAAATGTAGAACACGGGGAGTTCCGGATCCGATTCGATGATTTCATGATGATAACGCATCTGCTGTGCCTCCTATCCTTGTTGATTCGGCTCCCAAAGACACTTGCTCTGTTTGCGCCTCTAAAGCTCAAGCTCCATTATACTATAATTTTTTATGCGGCAATTTCACTTTTTTGATAGTTCATTGAGGGGAAAAAACTGTAAACGCCGTTATGAGACTATTTTGCATAAAAATATACCAAATAAACATCAGCATATATATTTCACATGAATATAATTGTGATACAATCAACACAAGTCATTAGAAGTAACGGGTAGCACACTAATAAAAAAGCATTGTGGAAGTATATTTCTTTCTTTGTAGACTAATTTAGAGATGAGGGGCTGATTGGAATGAATTTTCTTAAAAATAATGTCATTTCCGTTATGTATTTAGTTTTGTTAAGCACTCTGTTTATGCCTTGGATTCTGGTTCCAGATTCAGAAACATTCACGGTTCTGCCTGTAACGGGTTTTCGCTTCCTTTCGGATAATCTTCTGATGTTGATTTTGATTTTTTTAATTATCTTTACCTATGTTTTTTCACTCAAATCCAATGGCCTGAGCATCCTGATTTTGTTGGAACTGGAACTCATCTTTCTGGCAGCACTTTTGTTGGCACCTGCTGTTATATACGGATTAGCATTTTTTTCAGGAGTTCGATACGGATATTTTTTAATGTTAATCATTCTGGTCAGTCTTGCTTTTTACAACTACCTATTCATTACAAAACATATTCAAAAAAGAGAGAATGGCTAGTCCATCTTTTTTGATTAGAGCAAAAAAAGAAGCAGAACGCCCATATTAATAGGCGTTCTGCTTCTTTAATTTTACTCTGAAACTTTGGCGATTTTCCCTTGGGTCACGTAGACCATCAATACGGAAATATCGGCTGGATTGACGCCGCTGATCCGGCTTGCTTGGGCGATCGTTTCCGGTTGGATCTTCTTCAGATTCTGTTTGGCTTCATTGGCGATTCCGTTGATTGCATCGTAATCGATGTTCACAGGGATGCGTTTTTCTTCCATCTTCTTCAGCTTGTCCACTTTTTCGACTGCTTTCTTGATGTAGCCGGCATATTTGATCTGCACTTCTACTTGCTTGATGACCTCTTTCGGCAAAGCTTCTTCAAGCGGAGCAAAAGCGATCAGACCTTCATATTTCAGTTCTGGACGCTTCAAAATATCCGCAAACAGAATGCCATCCTTCAGCGGAGCGGAATTTTGTTCCGCAAGGAAAGCCTGCAGCTCTTCAGTCGGTTTCAGGCGCGTACTTTCGAGGCGGGCGATTTCCTTTTCGACAGCCTGTTTTTTCTCAAGGAATGAGGCGTAGCGTTCTTCCGTCACCAAACCGATTTCACGGCTCATTTCGGTCAAGCGGAAGTCGGCGTTATCATGGCGAAGCAACAGACGGTACTCAGCGCGCGAAGTCAGCAAGCGATAAGGCTCCATCGTCCCTTTTGTGACCAAATCATCGATCATGACGCCGATATAGCCATCGCTGCGCTTCAGGATGAAAGGTTCTTTGCCTTGCACAGCCAGTGCGGCATTGATGCCGGCGATGATGCCTTGTCCGGCAGCTTCTTCATAACCGGACGTACCGTTCGTTTGACCGGCAGTGAATAAGTTCTTCACCAATTTTGTCTCCAAGGAAAGGCGCAACTGATGCGGTTTTACGACATCGTATTCGATGGCATAGCCTGTCCGCATCATTTGGGCATTTTCCATCCCCGGAACGGAACGGATCAGATCAAGCTGAACATCTTCCGGCAATGAGGTGGACAAGCCTTGCACATAGACTTCTTCGTTTTCGCGGCCTTCCGGCTCAAGGAAGAGCTGATGGCGCGGCTTGTCGCTGAAACGGACGATTTTGTCTTCGATTGATGGGCAATAACGCGCCCCTACACCTTCCACGATACCCGTGAACATCGGCGCGCGGTGGAGATTGTCGCGGATGATTTCATGGCTTTCCGGGCTCGTATACGTCAGCCAGCAGGATAATTGATCTTTCAGATAGTCTTCATCTTTGGAAAGGAAGCTGAAATGATTCGGCTCAACGTCACCAGGCTGTTCCTCGGTTTTGGAATAATCGATGCTCGAAGCCATCACCCGCGGCGGCGTTCCGGTCTTGAAGCGCGCCAATTCAAATCCCAGATCAAGCAGATTTTCGGATAACTTGATGGAAGGCTGCGAGTTGTTCGGTCCGGATGAATAAGCCAAGTCCCCGATGATGATTTTGCCTCGGGAAGAGGTTCCGGCTGTGATGACGACAGCCCCAGCGCGGTAAACGGCGCCTGTATGCGTCACTACCCCTTTGACTTCACCGTCTTCTACGATCAGTTCCTCAACGATGGCTTGCTTCAACAGCAGGTTCTCCTGTTTTTCGATGGTATGCTTCATATGGTGGGCATAGTCATCCTTATCCGCTTGTGCGCGCAATGCTTGGACTGCAGGGCCTTTCCCTGTGTTCAGCATGCGCATTTGGATATAGGTCTTGTCGATGTTTCGTCCCATCTCGCCGCCCAATGCATCGATTTCTCTCACGACGACACCTTTTGCAGGTCCGCCGATGGATGGGTTACAGGGCATAAAGGCAACCATGTTCAAATCGATGGTGACCAGCATCGTGCTGCATCCCATACGCGCAGCGGCAAGCGCCGCTTCGGATCCGGCATGTCCGGCTCCTACAACAATCACATCAAAACTTCCAGCTTCAAATCTGTTCATTTTTCCATTCCTTTCGTTTGTGCTATCTATTTGTTGTTATCCTTTTAGTTGAACTCTGAATCCTTTTAGAACGGTTCTGAATCCTAGAGTTCTCCGCCTAACGCTGTTCAGGCCCACGCAGCCAAAACCGGGCTGCTTAGTCCTGAACCTCGTTAGTGCTCAAACTCTGAGCTCAGGATTCATCACACACTGTTATTTCCCTAAACAGAACTGTGTGAAGAGTTGGGTGAGGAGTTCGTCTTGGACGCTGTCGCCGGTGATTTCTCCGAGCAGGTCCCAACAACGTGTGAAGTCTATCTGGACAAGATCGATCGGCATGCCTGATGCGATGCCGCTCAGCACTTCATCCAGCGAATCCATCGCATCGTTCAAGAGCGCGATGTGGCGAACATTTGATACATAGGTAGCATCCCTCTCGCCGGTTTCCCCTGAGAAGAACATCTTCGTGATCTGGTTTTCCAGTTGGTCCAGGCCGGTTTCGCTCAGCATCGATGTTTCGATGATTCTTTCAGGATCGCTCCAAGGTTCCAGCTCGCCGGTTGTCATCTTGGCTTCCAGATCCATTTTGTTCATAAGAATGATGCGGTTCATGTCCTTCGTGTCTTCAAGAAGCTGCTTGTCCTCTTCCGTCAGCCCTTCGTTCTGGTTGATCAGCAGCAGGATCAGATCTGCTTCGGCCAAGGCTTTGCGGCTGCGTTCGACGCCGATTTTTTCCACGATATCATCCGTTTCGCGGATGCCCGCAGTGTCGATCAATTTCAAAGGAACGCCTCTGACGTTCACGTATTCCTCGATCGTATCGCGGGTAGTGCCGGCAATATCCGTCACGATGGCTTTCTCTTCACGCAACAGGCGGTTCAGCAGACTGGATTTGCCTACGTTCGGCCGGCCGATGATGGCTGTCTGAAGACCTTCGCGCAGAATCTTTCCTTGTTTTGCCGTATCCAACAAGTGCTGAATGTGTCCGCGCACTTCAATGGTGCGTTCTTTCAAGAGCTTTGTCGTCACTTCCTCGACGTCATCGTATTCCGGGTAGTCGATGTTCACTTCGACCTCAGCCAATGTGTTCAAGATGATCTGACGGATATCCCGGATCATACCGGACAATTTGCCGTCCAACTGATTCAGAGCCACATTCATCGCACGATCGGTCTTAGCACGAATCAAGTCCATGACCGCTTCGGCCTGCGACAGATCGATCCGGCCGTTCAAGAAGGCACGCTTCGTGAATTCCCCGGGCTCCGCCATGCGGGCGCCGTTCTGGAGGATCGTCTGCAGAATCCGGTTGACGCTCACGACACCGCCGTGGCAGTTGATTTCCACGACATCTTCGCGGGTGAACGTCTTCGGTCCGTGCATGACGGACACCATGACCTCGTCGATCATGTCGCCTGTGCGCGGATCATATAGGTGGCCGTAATTGATGGTGTGTGTGGCGACGTCAGCCAAATGCTTCGTCCCGGCTCGGTATAAGGCATCGGCGATCTGGATCGCCTGATCCCCGCTCAAACGCACGATTCCGATGGCCCCTTCTCCTGGCGGCGTCGAAATGGCGGCGATGGTATCAAATTCATTTGTAATCATTCATTTTCATCCTTTCTCGGTCATTTCAGCGTACAAAAAAAGCGCCCACTCCTCCCCTTCGTTCAAGCGGGAGGAAAAGCACTTTGACTGCAGTTCACTTTGGATATTCTTTTCAGCTTACTTTAAATAGATTTCTAGCCGATTATACAAGCAATGCGGGCGCAATGCAAGCATTTGACGGATGTTTTTTCATTTCATCATCAGATACAAAGCTCCGCCCGCCAACAGGAGGATGCCGTTGCGGATCAGCCAATCTGCAGGGCGATTTTCCCTGTCTGTTCGGCATTCTCCAACCGTAGGAAGGCGGCTTTAAAATCTTCTGCCGGATAAACGGCGTCCAACACTGGATGAAGCTCATGCTCCTCAACAAAACGGATCATCGCTTCATATTCTTCAAAACTTCCCATCGTCGAACCTTTCAGCGTGTACTGTCCGTAAAAGAATTTCCGCAGATCGAAGGTGACCAGATCGCCCGTCGATGAGCCGAAAGTCACGATGGTTCCGCCCCTACGGACCGCATCCAGCGATTTGTCGAAAGTGGCCGCGCCGACCGATTCGATCACGACATCCACTTTTCCTCCACCCATCGCTTCCACCCAATCCTCATCGTGCAGCAAGCCTTGGTCGGCTCCGTACTGCAGCGCCTTCGCCAATTTTTCTTGGGAACGGGAAGTGACGTACACCATAGCTCCAGCTGCCTTGGCGAATTGCAGCAGGTAGGTGGCCACTCCGCCGCCGATGCCTGGGATCAGGACTTTCATGCCTTCCGATACGCCGCCTTTTGTGAACAAAGCCCGGTAAGCTGTCAAAGCGGACAGAGACAACACGCCGGCTTCTTCCCAAGACAGATGGGCCGGTTTATGGACAGCATTCTCTTCGGAAACAACGATTTCCTCCGCCATCGCCCCCTGCTCCGAACTCCCGAGGATCGTGAAATTTTCCGGTGCCGTATCGCTGTTCTTGCGCCAACCACTGCCGGGATAAAGCATCACTTCATCACCGATTTTGAAACGTGTCACCTCTGCTCCGACAGCCACAACGACACCGGCAGCATCCGATCCGATGACAACCGGATGCTTCTCATGGACTTGGCTCAAGGCAAAAAGGTCGCGATGATTCAGTCCCGCCGCTTTGACCTTTATTTTGATCTCGAAAGGTCCAGCCGGCTGTTCCGCACGGTCTTCCCATTTCAAACCTTCCAGTCCGACTTTTCCGCTGTGAATCAATGTTTTCACCATATCGATCACTCCTCAAATGGATAGTTCTGTCAGATTCAGTATAACTTTTCCGGACAGAAATACAAAGAGGGAGACCCGAAGCCTCCCTCTCACTTGCTATTTTTCGGTAAAACGGATCGCTTTTGCTCCGATATCGGAACGGTAGAACGTGTGCGCAATCGGATTTGCACTCAGGTAACGGTAGGCTTTGTCTTGCGCGGCTTGGAGCGTTTCGCCTTGGCCAGCGATCAACAGGATACGACCGCCGTTTGACAATAGTCCTTGTTCGCCAGCCTTCACGCCTGCTGCATAGACGATGCAATCCGCATTTTCCTTATCCAGATCAGGCAATGGGATATCTTTCATCGGCGCTTCCGGATAGCCTTCAGCGGCAACAACGACACCCAAAGTGTAACGATCGGTGTGCATTTCGATGACCGGATCTTTTCCGTTCAGAATGTCATCGATGACTTGCGCCAAATCGGATGCCATCTGATTCATGATGACCTGTGTTTCCGGATCGCCGAAACGGGCATTGAATTCGATGACGCGCAGCCCTTTGGCGGTGATCATCAAGCCGGCATAGACAACTCCCTTGAATGGGATGCCTTCAGCAACCATCGCCTCTACAGTCGGTTTTACGACCGTATCCAGCACTTCTTGAATCATAGCTTCGGATACTTGCGGTACAGGCGAATAAGCGCCCATGCCGCCCGTATTCGGTCCTTTGTCGCCGTCGTAAGCCCGCTTGTGGTCCTGTGCGACGCCTGAATAGTAATACTTCGCACCATTCGCCAACGCGAACAACGAGAATTCTTCCCCTTCAAGGTACTCTTCGATGACGACTTTCGGTTTGCCGGCTGCATATTTGCCTTGCAGGAGCATGTCGTTCAGTGCATCCAGAGCCTCCGTCATCGTCATCGCGACAACGACGCCTTTGCCGGCCGCCAGACCGTCCGCCTTGATGACGATCGGAACACCATTGGCTTCCACATAAGCAACAGCTGCCTCATAGTCTTCGAATGTCTCATAGGCTGCAGTCGGGATGCCGTATTTTTTCATCAGGTCTTTTGCGAATTGCTTGGAGCATTCCAAGTCGGCCGCTTTTTTGCTGGGTCCGAAGACTTTCAGGCCAGCCGCTTCAAATGCATCCGTAACCCCTTCAAACAAAGGGATTTCCGGTCCGACGAAAGTCCAAGCGATGTTGTTGTCTTTGACGAATTGGATCAATCCTTGGTGGTCGTTTTCCGCAATGTCTACTAACGTGATGCCGTCCTGGGCCATCCCTGGGTTGCCTTTGGCGCAGTAAACAGTCTCCACCAACGGGCTTTGCATTAATTTTTTAGCGATGGCATGCTCGCGTCCGCCACTGCCGATTACAAGAAGTTTCATCTTTGAGATCCTCCAACCTTTTATATGAAGCTTGATATTGCCTATTAATCGAGTTCTGAATCCCAGAAATCTCCGCCTAAGCTGTCAACTGCACACGGGCAAAAAGCGCCCGCTTTGCAGTTGCCTTCTTAGTGCTCGATTTCTACCATGGGATTCATCACATCTTGTTTTAATCGAGTTCTGAATCCTTAGCAAAAAGTGCGTCAATAGCCTCGATACTCAAAATGCTAAAGACCTCAAACGTCGCACTGTGACGTTTGAGTGCCTAAGCTGTCAACTGCACACGGACAAAAAGCGTCCGCTTTGCGTTTGTCCTCTTAGTGCTCAGGGTCTAAACGGATTTTGTCATGGCTCTTGCGATGTTAATCGCTTAGAGACATGATACACTTGGTCGCTTGCGACCACAGTGCTTCCATCTATTGTTTTTAGTGTCTGAAGTGTCTTACGCTTGTTTTCAGCATCGTGATGCCGTATTTGTTTGCCATTTCGATCGAATCTTGGTCCTTGATACTGCCGCCTGGTTGAACGATTGCTTTGATGCCGTGTTTGGCAGCATACTCTACGCTGTCGTTCATCGGGAAGAAGGCATCACTCGCCAATACAGCGCCTTCGATAGCGTTGGCCGCTTCGGCTTGCTCGATGGCAATTTTGACGGATCCGACACGGTTCATCTGACCTGCGCCGATGCCGACTGTTTGTTTGCTGTTTGCCAATACGATGGCGTTGCTCTTCACATGTTTAACGACTTTCCAGGCGAAATCCATTGCTTTCATTTCGTCTTCAGTCGGTTGACGTTCGGTCATGACTTCCCAATTAGCCGGTACGTCTTCTGTGTTGATGTCCTGCGTCTGTTCCAGCATGCCGCCCAATACGGAGACGAATTCTTTTCCGCCTGCTTTTGCAGCCGAGAAATCCAAAGTCATGATGCGGACATTTTTCTTCTTGGACAGAATGGCTAGAGCCGCTTCTGTATAGCTTGGCGCCAAAACGATTTCCAGGAACATGCTGTTCAGTTTTTCGGCAGTCGCCACATCCAAAGGACGGTTCGCAACCACGATGCCGCCGAAGATGGAGACAGGATCAGCTGCATAGCAACGATCGAAGGCTGCATCGATGTCGTCTGCGATACCGACGCCGCATGGATTCATATGCTTGACGGCAACTACAGCGGGCTCGTCGAATTCGCGTGCGATACGGATAGCTGCATCAGCATCTTTGATGTTGTTGTAGGACAATTCTTTTCCGTGCAATTGGACCGCGCTCGCGATCGAGAACGGTACAGCCAATGGTTCTTGGTAGAAAGTCGCTGTTTGGTGGCCGTTTTCTCCGTAACGCAGGCTTTGTTTCAGATCATAAGTCACTGTCAATTTTTCAGGTTCGGTTTCGCCGACCACATTGGTCAAGTATTGGGCGATCAAAGCATCGTAGCTGGCTGTATGACGGAACACTTTTGCAGCCAAAGCTTGGCGTGTTTCGAAAGTCGTTTCGCCGGCAGCTTCCAATTCGGCAAGGACTTTTTCATAGTCGATCGGATCGGTCAAAACAGTTACGCTCGCGTAGTTCTTAGCCGCGCTGCGGAGCATGCTTGGGCCGCCGATGTCGATGTTTTCGATGGCATCAGCCAAAGTCACATCGTTTTTGCTGATGGTTTCTTTGAATGGGTACAGGTTGACGACAACGAAATCGATCGGTGCAATATTGTGCTCTTTCATGGCTTGCATATGGTCCGCAAGATCACGTCTGCCCAAAAGTCCGCCATGGATCAGTGGGTGCAACGTTTTTACGCGGCCGTCCATCATTTCAGGAAAGCCGGTTACATCCTCTACGGAAATAGTCGGCACGCCTGCCTCTTCCAAAGCCTTCTTCGTTCCGCCAGTTGAGATGATTTCGATTCCTTTTGCTGCTAATGCCTGCGCAAACGCTACTACGCCTGTTTTATCTGAAACACTGATCAATGCTCTTGTCACTGTGTGTCACTCCTTAAATTTATGATGGATTCATGCGGTTTTAACAAAAGGAAGGACTTCCGCAAGCGCGGAGTCCTCATCCATTTTGTTAGGCTATAGGAATTTATAAAATTGTTTTCAACATAAAAGCGCATCACCGTAGGTGTTCCACACATTTGCAAAATGTTTCATGCACCTAATAATGATGGCTAGCTTCACGGGTTAGCCCTTCGGAAAGGATAAAGGAACCCCTTGTCTCTGCGAGCCAAGGATACTATTCGACTAACCTGCTGACGCAGGAAGTCTCTCAGCATATTGCGCTCTACGATGCTCAGTTGCATGGGACTTTTAGGGATTCATCCCTTAGAGTCCCAGTACAAGGTGACCGTAGGGAACGTTGCGCAGCACGATTTCCTAAATTTCTTTCAGGGCTGAACGAACCCGTTCAGCTTTTCTTAGCCTTTATTCTTTTGTGCCAGTTGTTGGATCACTTGCGGGAAAATCCGGTGCTCCACTTGATGGATGCGGGTCTCCAAAGTCTCCAGCGTATCCTCCGGAAGGATCGCCACTTTTTCTTGGGCGATGATCGGGCCGGTATCGACCCCTTCATCAACGAAATGGACAGTGACGCCGGTCTCCAGAACGCCTGCTTCGAAGGCATCCTGGATGCCATGCCGACCCGGGAAATCCGGCAGCAAGGACGGGTGGATATTGACGATGCGGTCGGCGTAGGCCGATAGCAAAGTCGGTCCGACAATCCGCATATAGCCGGCCAAGACAACCAAGTCGACATTTTCTTCAGCCAGATGCTTCAAAATTTCATTTTCGTAGGCGACTCGATCCGTGAAGCCTTTCGGCGTAAAGGAAATCACCGGGATATTGTGTTGTTTGGCGCGCTCGATCGCATATGCTTTCGGCTTGTCGCAGAACAGGAAAGCGATCGTCGCATCCACTTCGCCTGACGCGATGGCTTCGGCGATGGCTTGAAAATTCGAGCCGTTTCCTGAAGCAAAGACAGCTATCCTCATGCTTGAGCCTCTTTCAGGATAACCTCTTTTTCTGATGTTTTTGCAGCCACGGATCCGATCACGTAGGCTTTTTCATCGTTCTCGGTTAGAACGCCGAGCACTTCCGTCAAGTTTTCAGGAGCGACCGCCAGCACCATACCGATGCCCATGTTGAAGATTTCGTACATTTCAAGAGCCGGAATCTTGCCGATTTTTTCCATCACTTGGAAAATCGGCAAGACAGGCCAGCTGCCTAATTGGATTTCCGCTTGGACGTTATCGGGAAGCATACGCGGCACGTTTTCGACGAAGCCGCCGCCTGTGATGTGGGCAACACCATGCAGCAGCTGTTTTTTGATCAACGGCAATAAAGCATTCACGTAGATTCTTGTAGGCGTCAACAGAACATCGCCCAATTCTTGGTCTTCGATGCCATCCACTTTGTCGGCCAATTTGTAGTCATTGTCCTTGAAGAAGATTTTGCGCACCAAGGAGTAGCCGTTCGAATGGATGCCTGATGAAGGCAAACCAACCAGCACATCGCCTTCTTTGATCAAGGCAGGTGTCAACAAAGCATCTTTTTCCGCAATCCCTACCGTAAATCCGGCCAGATCGAAATCTTCCGGATCGTACATATCGGGCATTTCAGCTGTTTCTCCGCCGATCAGGGCAGCTCCGGCTTGGACGCAGCCTTCAGCTACGCCAGCAACGATCTGCTCCAATTTTTCCGGACGGTTTTTACCGACAGCTACATAATCCAAGAAATAAAGAGGTTCTGCACCTTGCGCTACGACATCGTTGACGCACATTGCGACACAATCGATCCCGATCGTATCGAATTTTCCGGCTTCGATGGCCAGCATCAGCTTCGTGCCGACACCATCCGTACCCGATACAAGTACAGGTTTTTTATAATTCAATTCAGAAAGGTCAAAGTTTCCGCCGAATCCGCCGACTTCGCCAAAAACGCCTGGACGTTTTGTGCGGTCGATGTGTTTCTTGATGCGGCTGACTGTTTCATAACCGGCTGTGACATCCACACCCGCTTTTGCATATGCGTTTTCCATCAAGCTTGCCCTCCCTTTAGATTCTCTTTTTGAATAGCTGTCATATTGTTCACGTAATCCGCTTCATAGTCGTATAGCCCAGTCGGATAATCCCCGTTGAAGCTGTCCATGCATAAGCCTGAATACGGCATATCAAATTTCAAACCGATTGAATCGATCAGACCCTCTTGGCTAAGGAAAGCCAAGCTGTCCGCACCGATGTATGCACAAATTTCATCAACGGTCATTTTAGCGGCGATCAGTTCAGCTGACTTGCTGATGTCGATGCCGTAAAAACTCGGGTAGATCAAAGGTGGGGAAGAGATGCGGACATGCACTTCTTTGGCTCCCGCTTCTTTCAATAACGTCACGATGCGTTTGCTGGTCGTCCCGCGCACGATCGAATCATCCACCATGACGACGCTCTTGCCTTGGACAACCCCTTTTACGGCGGACAACTTCATTTTTACGCCCAATTCGCGCAGTTCCTGCGTCGGTTGGATGAACGTACGTCCGACATATTGGTTCTTGATCAGGCCCATTTCGTAAGGCGTTCCGCTTTCTTCCGCAAATCCGCTCGCTGCGGACAAGGAAGAGTTGGGCACACCGATAACGATATCGGCTGTCACTGCAGGTGCTTCGATGGCCAAACGCGTTCCCATCCGCTTGCGTGCAGTATGCACATTCACGCCGGCAATATTGGAATCCGGACGCGCGAAGTAGATATACTCCATCGCAGCGATGGAGATGGTTGTATCGTCGGTATATTTTTCGATCGTCAAGCCGTTGTCGTCAATGATCGCCAGTTCGCCGGCGTTGACGTTGCGGACAAAATCCGCGCCGATCGTATCGATGGCACACGTTTCGCTGGCCATCACATACGCGCCATTCGGCAATTGGCCGATGACAAGCGGACGGAATGAATTCGGATCGACGGCACCGAACATTTTCTCTTCGGTCAAAAGGATATAAGTGAAGCCGCCTTTAACCTGATTCAGGCTCTCTTTGATCTTTTCGATCAGGCTGTCTTTCTGGCTGCGTCTGATCAGATGCATCAGAACTTCCGTATCCGAAGTCGAATGGAAGATGGCGCCGTTTTCCTCAAGATTGCGTCGCAATGATTTGGCATTCACCAAGTTGCCGTTGTGGCAAATGGCGATGTCCATATCATAGAAATGGTACAAAAACGGCTGCACATTCTCGATGCTGTTCTGTCCGGAAGTCGAGTAACGCACATGCCCGATGGCACGGTTCCCTGTCAATCTTTGCAGATCCGCTTCGTCCTTGAACACTTCGCTGATCAGACCAAGATTACGGTGAACCAACAGTTTTCCTTCATCACATGAAACTATCCCTGCACCCTCTTGTCCACGGTGCTGCAAGCTGTGCAAACCGAAGTAAGTCAACTGGCTGGCATTGTCGTCTCCCCAAATGCCGAATACGCCACATTCTTCGTTTAAGCTTTTTGTTTCAGCAAGCATGGAATAGCCTCCTCCCATTTCGTTTGTACTTCTTTAATATCCAAAGTGATTGTTTCGTTCGCGGCAGCGATTTTTGCGACAGCGGCAGCAGTCACGGTTCCGATTTGCGCAGCAGCTGATCCGAAGATCGCTTCCACAGCGGCAACATTTTCAGGTTTTACGGTCAGGATGAAGCGTGATTGCGTTTCGCTGAACAGCAATGTTTTATCCATAGCAACCGTCACATCGAAGCCTAGACCGGTGTCAAAGACGCTCTCCATCAAGCCGACAGCCAAGCCGCCTTCTGATAGGTCATGCGCGCTTGCGATCAGACCCGCTTTTATTGCTTTCAGGACGTTCGCTTGGTTTTCTTTTTCGACAGCCAAGTCAAAGTCCATCAGTTTGCCTTCTATTTTGCCCAATTCCATTTTTTGCAGTTCGGAACCGTTGAAATCTGCTTTGGTTTCGCCGATCAGAATGATATGGTCGCCTGCAGCTTTGAAAGCTTGCGTAGTGATGTGTGCAAGATCCTCGATCAGACCAACCATACCGATCATCGGTGTCGGATAAACGGCCACGCCGTCGGTTTCATTGTAAAGGGACACGTTACCTGAGATGACAGGCGTATCCAATTGGCGGCAAGCTTCAGAGATACCGTCCGCGGAAGTGCTTAATTCCCAGAAAATTTCTGGTTTATCAGGATTTCCGTAGTTCAAGCAGTCTGTGATTGCCAATGGTTTTCCGCCGCTGGCAACGATATTGCGGGCAGCTTCAGCGACAGCGATCTGTCCGCCGATTTCCGGGTTCAAATACAGGTAACGGCCGTTGCAGTCCGTTGTCATTGCGATCGCTTTTTTGGTGCCGCGGACGCGGACAACTGCAGCATCGCTTCCTGGGCCTACAACCGTGCTGGTGCGGACCATGGAATCATAGGTATCATAGACGCTCTTCTTGGAAGCCAACGTCGCTTGTTGCAATAAAGCCACTAAGGTATCCTGCGCTGATGTGAAGACTGGCTTATAGTCTTCCATAGCTGCGAATGCAGCGATGCGGGCAGGCACTGCAGTCGGTTTGTAGTAGACCGGTGCATCTTCAGCCAAAGCATCAACCGGAAGTTCAGCGACCACTTTGCCTGCATGGGATAGACGGTACATGCCATCATCGGTAACTTCACCGATCACGACTGCATCCAATTCATATTTTTTGAACAGGTCGACGATGCGTTGCTCTTCGCCCTTCTTGATGCACAACAGCATACGCTCCTGTGACTCGGAAAGCATCATTTCGTAAGGTGTCATTTCTGTTTCGCGCTGCGGAACATCGTCAAGGTTCAAAAGCAAGCCGCTGCCTGCTTTTGAAGCCATTTCCGAGCTGGAAGAGACTAAACCGGCAGCACCCATGTCCTGGATACCGATCAAAGCGTCGGAGTAGTCATAAATGCATTCCAAACAAGCTTCCATCAATAATTTTTCCATGAATGGATCGCCCACTTGGACAGCTGAACGTTGCGCTTCTTCCTCTTCCTTGAATTCTTCGGAAGCGAAAGTGGCGCCATGGATGCCATCGCGGCCTGTTTTTGCGCCCACGTACATGATCGAGTTGCCGACTCCGGCAGCTTGGCCTTTTTGCATATCTTTTTGATCGATCAAACCGACGCACATTGCGTTGACCAACGGATTGCCTTTGTAGCAAGGGTCGAAGACCGTTTCTCCGCCGACAGTCGGAATACCGATACAGTTGCCGTAACCGCTGATACCGGCAACGACTTCTTCGAAGATGTGTTTCGTACGCTCATTGTCCAATTCGCCGAAACGCAAAGAGTCAAGGATCGCAATTGGGCGTGCACCCATGCTGAAGATGTCACGGATAATTCCGCCGACACCGGTAGCTGCACCTTCATAAGGCTCGACAGCTGATGGGTGGTTGTGGCTTTCCGCTTTGAAAACGACAGCTTGGCCGTCGCCGATATCCACGATACCAGCGCCTTCGCCAGGTCCTTGCAACACTTGCGGGCCGGTAGTAGGGAATTTTCTCAGGACTGGTTTTGAATTTTTATAAGAACAGTGTTCGCTCCACATAACGGCAAACAGGCCAGTTTCAGTATAATTCGGCAAACGATGCAAAATTTTATCGCAGATTGTGCCGTACTCTTCGTCTGTCAGACCCCATTCACGATAAATTTTGGATTCTTTTACTTGTTCTGGCGTTGGTTCTAAAAATGCCATTATTTGTTCAGCTCCTTCTTATAATTTTCAACCATGGATTGGAACAGGCGCAGGCCGTCAGCCGATCCCAGCAAAGCTTCGACAGCACGCTCCGGGTGAGGCATCATGCCGAGGACGTTGCCTTTTTTGTTGATGATGCCGGCGATGTCTTCGATGCTGCCGTTCGGGTTACCATTAGCATAAGTGAATACGATTTGATTGTTGGCTTTCAGGTCAGCCAAAGTCTCTGCATCGCAGAAGTAGTTTCCTTCACCGTGCGCGATCGGAACAGAGATGATTTCGTCTTCTTTATAGAGGGAAGTGAATTGCGTATCAGCATTCACGACTTTGAGATCCTGCGGTTTGCAGACGAACTTCAAAGTATCATTGCGGCGCAAAGCACCAGGCAATAAGCCGGCTTCAGCCAAAATCTGGAATCCGTTGCAAGTGCCGAATACAGGCTTGCCTTCTTCAGCGAAACGGACGACTTCGCTCATGATGTTCGCAAAGCGGGCAATCGCACCAGTACGCAAGTAGTCGCCATAAGTGAATCCGCCGGGCAATAGGACAGCATCGAAACCTTCAAGGCTTGTTTCATAATGTTGCACATACTCTGCATCTTCTCCAAGAATATCTTTGATGGCTGCATACATATCTAAATCACAGTTCGAGCCAGGAAAAACGATGACAGCGAATTTCATTAAGCTTCAACCTCCTGGATTTCATAACGGTAAGTTTCCATGACCACGTTCGCCAGCAATTTGTCGCAGATCTCTTCGATGACTTGTTCAACGTTCTCTTCATCTTTGGAAACTTGGATTTCGAAATATTTCCCGATGCGGATATCTTCGATCGTCGGGTAACCCATACGGTGGACGGCACCCTTCACGGCTTCCCCTTGCGGATCCAATACTGAGTCTTTATACGTTACATACACGGTTACTTTATACATGTCCAAATTCCTCGCTTTTGTTTTTTTATTTTTTGTTTTTTTTTAGTTGGTTTTGTTCCGGTTGGCTTACATTTTGTTCAGGCGGTCCAGCACTTCCACGTAGACCGGAATCAGATCTCCCAAGTCACGGCGGTAGATGTCTTTGTCCAAATGTTCATTCGTTTCGAGATCCCAAAGGCGGCATGTATCCGGTGAGATTTCATCAGCCAGGATGATTTCTCCCTCAGCTGTCTTGCCGAATTCGATTTTGAAATCGATCAGGCGGATGCCGATTGCCTTGAACATCTCGATCAAGGCTGCATTGATCTTCAGCGCTTGCTGCTTGATTTCGGCAACTTCTTCTTCAGTCGCTGCTCCAAGGACTTGTACATGGGCATCATTGATGAAAGGATCATTGAGCGCGTCGTCTTTGTAGTAGAATTCCAAAACAGGGAACGGCAAGTCGATGCCTTCCTCCATGCCGAAACGTTTCGCGAAGCTTCCAGCGGCTACATTGCGGACAACCACTTCCAATGGGAACATATTGACTCTTTTCACTGATTGTTCGGTTTCTGATAGTTCTTGGATGTAATGGCTCGCGATACCCTTTTCAGCCAGATACTCGAAGATGCGGCCGGTGATCTGGTTATTGAGTCTGCCTTTCCCCTCGATAGTATCCTTTTTTATGCCGTTTAATGCCGTAGCTTGATTTAGGTACTCGGCCCAAAGAACATTCTCCTGATCTGTAGCATACATCTTTTTAGCTTTCCCAGTATAAAGCAATTCTTTTCTTTCCATCTTCCCCGTCCCTTTCCAAAACCGAACATTAATTTATACAAACGCCTTATTCATTCGTTTATATTGTATCATCTGCCCTCTACTTGTCAATGGCATTTTCATGAAAATTGAAATAAATCCCGGTTTTTCCTCAGTGCCTTTCAGTCATCCGGTGAACAGAAAAAGGCCGGAACCGTAGTCCCAGCCTTTCCATTAGTCTCCTAAACCAAGTCTTGCGAATACTTCGTCGACGTGACTCAAGTGATAGTTATAGTTGAAGGCATCCTCGATGTCTTCTTTCGTTAATTTTGCCATGATCGCTTCGTCCGCTTCCACCAATGGACGGAAATCGGTCTGATTATCCCATGAAAGGGCAGTCTTCGGCTGTACCAAGTCATAAGCTTCTTCACGGCTCATACCTTTGTCGATCAATTTCAACAGAACGCGTTGGCTATAGATCAATCCGAACGTGGCATTCATGTTGCGGAGCATATTCTCAGGGAACACAGTCAAGTTCTTGATGATGTTCCCAAAACGGTTCAACTGATAGTTCAACAATGTCGTTGCGTCAGGAAGGATGATGCGTTCCGCAGAAGAGTGGGAAATGTCGCGTTCATGCCATAAGCCTACATTCTCGTAAGCAGTGACCATGTAACCGCGGATGACGCGGGCAAGGCCCACCATATTTTCGGAACCGATCGGGTTGCGCTTGTGCGGCATAGCGGAAGAACCTTTTTGGCCTTTCGCGAAGAATTCTTCCACTTCGCGGGTTTCCGATTTTTGCAGTCCACGTATTTCAGTTGCGAAACGCTCGATGCTTGTCGCGATCAAAGCGATCGTTGCCATATATTCGGCATGCAGATCGCGCGGAAGAACCTGCGTCGAAATCTCTTGCGGTCTTATACCTAATTTTTCACAGACATACTCCTCCACGAATGGCGGGATGTTTGCGAAAGTGCCTACTGCACCGCTGATTTTTCCGGCTTCAACACCTTTTGCTGCGTGTTCAAAACGCTCGATGTTGCGTTTCATTTCTGAATACATCGTAGCCAGTTTCAAGCCGAATGTCGTAGGTTCTGCATGTACACCATGCGTACGACCCATGCAGACAGTCTTTTTGTGTTCTTTTGCCTTGTTGCCGATGATTTCCAGCATATTCTGCAGATCCTTGCGCAGGATATCATTAGCTTGCTTTAATTGGTAACCGTAGGCAGTATCGACCACATCGGTACTCGTAAGGCCATAGTGGACCCATTTTCTTTCTTCTCCCAAAGATTCGGAAACGGCGCGTGTGAACGCCACTACATCATGTCTGGTCTCTTTTTCGATTTCAAGGATACGGTCGATATCAAAAGTTGCATTCGCGCGGATTTTAGCAACGTCTTCCGCAGGGATTTCACCTAGGGCTGCCCAAGCTTCATCAGCCAGGATTTCGACCTCCAGCCAGCATTTGTAACGATTGTATTCGGACCAAACCTCGGCCATCTCAGGGCGTGTATAACGTGTAAGCATTTTAAATTGTTCCTCCGTTCCAGATTCGGGTATTGTCTATTTCTGTTAAGGTTGCTTCTTGATCATCTGTCAAAATGGTGATATGACCCATTTTTCTGTCTGTGCGCGATTCCGCTTTGCCGTAGTAATGGAAAGACCAATCCGCTTTTTCTTCCCGCAGCGCGATTGTGCCTTCCATATGCTGTCCCAGGATATTGACCATGATGGCAGGCGACAATTGACGCGCTGTCGGCATCGGCAATCCGGCGACTGCTTGGATATGGGCATCAAATTGGGAAACGTTCATTGCCTCGATTGTGTAATGGCCCGAATTATGCGGACGCGGCGCCAACTCATTGATGAAGATTGTATCATCCGCAGCCAGGAACATTTCGATGCCCAGCGTACCTACCAACTGCAGTGCATCGGCGATTTGGTGGGCCGCCTTGTTGGCTTTTTCGGCTACCGCAGGCGTGACGCGGGCCGGCACAATCGATTCGTGCAGAATATTGTTGATGTGGATATTTTCGGAGACCGGGAACACCGTCGCTTCACCTTTTTGATTGCGTACGATCATGACCGAAAGTTCTTTCGTGAACGGAACCCAAGCCTCCAAAACGCAGATGCTGTCCGCTGCCAGTTTCATGGCTTCCGCTTTGTCCGCTTCCGATTTCAGGACAACCTGTCCCTTACCATCATACCCGAAACGGGTCGTTTTTAAAACACTCGGATAACCGATTTTAGCGATGGCCGCATCCAATTGTTCCGCATTTTCCACTACCGCGAATTGCGCAATCGATACACCGGCGGATTGAAGGAATTCCTTCTCCTTGATGCGGTCCTGCGTGATCGTCAAAATTCCGCTGCCTTGCGGAATGCTGGACAGTGTTTCCACTTCCTGCAGCGCTACTGCATCGATGTTCTCAAATTCGAATGTCACGACATCGGATTTTTCGGCCAATTCGCGCAAAGCCACCGCGTCAGCGTATGCCGCCTGGATGTGCCAATCCGCAACTTGGGCTGCCGGGCAATTTTCTCCCGGATCCAAAATTCCGACGGTGAATCCCATCCTCTTTGCGGACTGTGCCAGCATACGTCCTAATTGTCCCCCGCCGATGATGCCGATCACGTCGTTCGGTTTCAGTATTTTATACAAGATCTTCACTACTTTCCAATACTTTTTGTTTTAAATCTTCCCGTCTCTTTTCCAATTGATCGGCCAAATCCTGATTTTCGATTGAAAGGATCTGCACGGCCAGCAGACCGGCATTGATTGCCCCTGCTTTGCCGATCGCTACCGTCGCAACCGGAACACCACCGGGCATCTGGACGATGGACAACAAAGAATCCATTCCGCTCAAAGCGCGCGATTGGACCGGAACACCGATGACCGGAAGCGTCGTTTTCGCGGCAATCATGCCCGGAAGGTGCGCTGCGCCGCCCGCGCCGGCAATGATGACTTTCGTTCCCGCAGCCCGTGCTTGTTCCGCAAAAGTGAACATCAGATCAGGCGTCCGGTGTGCCGAAACGACTTTCTTTTCATAAGCGATACCGAATTCATCCAGTATTATGCAAGCTTCTTTCATAGTTTCCCAGTCAGAAGTACTACCCATTACGACAGAAACAACCGTATTCATCCATTTTCCCCCATTATCGATTTTTCATTTTTAATATAGCACATCACCTGTAATTATTCCAAACAATTTTAGATACTGAAGGACCGTTCGTTCGGAAATAATCTATTTTTTTTCAAAAGAGAAGAAATAATGACCTCATTTCACATTAAAAAAGTGAAAATTTTTCACCATAAATGGCAACAATATGATAAAATAATGATATGCAAACCCTTACAAATTAAAATAATGCTGATTCTCTTTTTATTTCCGTGGTTATAATATAGAATAAACGGGAATAATATTATTAAACACGATTATTTCAACTTATTTATTTTATTTCCAATAAACCCATCCACTTACAGAAGGAGTGATGATTATGAATAAATTCTTTGATATCTATATGGATTTGAGAAAAAAAATCGAACATGCTGAATTCGAAACAGGATCTCTGTTGCCCAGCGAAAAAACACTTTCGGACCACTATCATGTTTCGCGGGAAACAATCAGAAAGGCTTTGGCCCTGTTGCTGGAAGGTGGCTATATCCAAAAGAAACAAGGCAAAGGTTCCATTGTACTTGACATCAGACGCTTCAATTTCCCTGTTTCCGGGCTTACCAGTTTTAAAGAGCTTCAAGACTCCCAACAAATCCCAAATGAAACAATCGTCATCAAAAATAAACTAGAGACGCTTCCGGAGTTCCTTGCAGAAAATCTGAAGATAGATCCAGGCCGCGAAGTAATTTCCCTTGTCCGGCTTCGCAAGATTGCCGGGGAAGTTGTCATCATGGACAAAGACTATCTCTTCCATGATATCGTCGAACAAATCCCTTCCGAAGCTGCTGAAAATTCCATTTATGCGTATTTGGAGAATGAACTTGGTCTGAATATCGCTTATGCCAAAAAGGAATTCGTTGTGGAGCCTGCGACACGGGAAGATCACAAACTGATGAATTTAAAAGATGACACGCATATTGTTGTCGTAAAGAGCGAAGTCTATCTGGAGGATACGCGTCTTTTCCAGTACACCGAGTCTCGCCATCGTTTGGATCGCTTCCGCTTCGTCGAATTCGCCCGCAGAAAACACAGCCTATAAAAGAAAAGCGGGACAAGCCCACTTTGCCTCGAAAGAAATTTAGGAAATCTGGCCTCGCAACGTTCCCTGCGGTCACCTTGTACTGGGAGTCTAAGGGATGAATCCCTAAGACTCCCATGCAAATGAGCATCGCAGAGCGCAATGGGTCAGATTTATCTAATTTCCGAGAGGCAGGCTTGGACCGCTAGCCATCATTTTAGATGCATAAAACGTTGTGCAAACCTATAAAACACCCATGGTGATGCGCTTTTTAGTTAATAACATGCTACAAATTAGAAAAAAGATGAAGCCGGCATGGCCTCATCTTTTTTGGTTGTGCAGGGACTGATCATTCATTGACTTCCGTATAATCAACAGTAAAATAGGCACCTTCAGCCATCAGGATATGCCCTGATTCGTAAGGGTTTCCGGCCACCGTAAGGTAGACTTCCTGGACTCCGTAATATTCCCCGATCGTATTGACGACTCCCTGCAAAATCAACGATTCCGCTGATGTTCCGGCATTCATTTCAGAAACAAATTCCTGCGAGAAGTCCACATAGACACGCCCATCGTCACTCAAGGACAAGCTGTTGATGGAGACATTCGGCCCAATCAGACTTCCCCCCGGAGCATCCGGAACATTCTTCAGCGCTTCCGCCAGAATGGTGCGGGTAATATCATTGGTCGTATAAGATAAAGCGATGCTTGTTGCATTCAATCCCATCAGCTCGCTGTCCGGATAAAAAACGCGCAACTGTTGCGTTTCCGGAACGTCCTCGTTGCGGGCTTCCAGACTGGAAGAGACAACCATGTCATCCCCAAGGTCCGTCACCCGTTTCACCAAACCCATATCTTTCACATAGTAATCCTTGGTAGTCGAAGCTTCATAAGTCGTCGTCACTTCAAGCGCTTCAAAATTACCCATTGGTGTTTCGATCTGTGCCGTCAGATTCGTGATTTCGGAAGGGACTCCGCTCGCATTCACCCAACTGTTCCCGACTTCCAAAGGCTCCTTCAACAGAATATCCAACTGGTTTGCCGCATCGCCGCTTGCTGTTTTTTCAAGCATATTTTCCCTGAAGTAGGTTTCCGGACGCGTGAATACTTCTCTGAGTTCCCCGTCAGCCAGTTCCAATACCGTCACAACCTGCGTGCCACCGTTGTTGGAAGTGATTTGCATCCGGTTACCCTCGATGTATTGCGGATAGACCGTGAAGGAAGCATACTCATTCCCCTCGCCCAAATATTTAGTGAATACGGATGCGCTGAACGGATAATAAGCTTCGATTGTCACTGCTTCTACATTTTCGGAAGAGGACGAGGAAGCCGAGCCGCTGTCTGTTGAACTGGACACGGAAGAAGATACACTGCTGACAGCCGAAGAATCGGATGAGGAATCGGATCCTCCAAAGAGACTGCAAGAAGCTAATAGGGGCACCACTAACGCTACCATCAGATTCGGAACTTTCTTTCTCATATTTTTTTCCCACCTTCTGCCTTAGTTGTCTTCATTATATCACAACCGCTTTCTAAGGCATTACCCTAACTATTGCTGCCGTGCACGAATGCTGTGGCACTGAGCAGCTCCTTTCAAGTATAATGAAGCCAGCACGAAACTAAAAGAAACATTTCACAAATTTTAAATAGAGGTGGAAAAAATATGAAGGAAATCAGTTTGAACGATACCGTCTACAATCTGGTAAAGCAGTACCCTGAAATCAGGGAGCTCATCATCAGCCTGGGCTTCGAACCATTGCGCAGCGACAAAATGCTGAACACCGCCGGCCGCATCATGACTATAGGGAAAGCCCTCAAGCGCAATGATGTGCCGGAGGAACTATTCGTTGAAACGCTGGCGAAAAACGGATTCAGCGTGAAGGAATTGGCAATATCAGCCGTAACGGTTGCCCCAAGCGAATCCGAAGAGCCCTCTGCTCCAACCGGTGGAATTGCCCGCATGGGTTCAACGGAATTCCAGGAGCGCCAGGACATTCTGCAGAGCCTCATCCTGCGTTTGCATAGAGGGGAGGACTGGGATGCGGTGCAAGCCGACTTCAAGAAACATTTCACGGGCGTCAGTGCCTACGAAATTTCCGTCATGGAGCAAGGCCTGATGGGCAAAGGGATTGACGCCGAAGACATCCAGCGCCTTTGCAACGTGCACGCCTCGCTCTTCGGCGGATCCATCGAAGCGGTCTACACCACTTCAACAGAACAGCAGCATGCCGGCCATCCAATCCAAGTTATGAAACTCGAAAACTTAGCCATCGAAAATACGCTGGAAAAAATCAGCAAATTACTGGCTGTCTATCTTGAAACAAAAGAGCCGGAAATCAAAAAAGGTATCCAAAACCAATTGAATTTGCTCGGCGAATTCGATAAGCACTATGCCCGCAAAGAATACGCCATCTTCCCGATTATGGAAAACAAAGGCATCACAGCCCCACCGAAAGTCATGTGGGGTGTCGATGATGAAATTCGCAGCATGTTCAAGGAATTCCGAACACTGTTGCAGAACGAGGACTTCGATGCGATCCCGAAAGCATTCTCCGACCTGAAATACGAAATGACGGAAATGATCACAAAAGAGGAAGATATCCTCTTGCCGATGATTATCGACATCTTCAACGAGGACCATTGGCTACAGATCGCCCAGGAGTCTGATGAAATCGGCTACTGCATCGTAAAACCGGAAGCAAAATGGGTGCCGGAACGGACCCTCCCAGAAAATGTTTCACATGAAACATTTATAACTGAAGAAAATGCATACATAAATTTCCAAACCGGACATCTGACGCCGCACCAGTTGGAAAAGATGCTGAACAATATCCCTTTGGAATTGACTTTCGTCGATGCCGATAATATTGTGCGCTACTACAACGACAACGGCGAAGAAAAGTTCTTCAAGCGCACAAGCAGTGCAATCGGCCGAGATGTGCTGAATTGCCATCCACCGAAGAGTTTGCCGATTGTCACAAAACTGCTCGCTGACTTGAAATCAGGCGCCAAAGAAAGCGAATCGATGTGGTTCCGCGCGATGGGCAAATTCATCCTGGTAACCTATCGCGCCGTCAGGGATGACGACGGCAGCTACATGGGAACCCTTGAATATGTGCAGGACATCCAGCCGATCATCGATCTGGACGGCGAAAAACGGACACTGTCCTAAACTACTGTGAAGTGCAGGAGCGATTGCCAAACAACAAAAATACCGAGCGGCCCCATTTTTGAGGCCGCCCGGTATTTTTGGCGTTAGCCGGTAACTTTCTGTGTAATCATCCTTCATCGTCTCCTATCACCGTTCTGCTCCGGTAATAGGAGGCCTCGCCGGATGCCGGCCAACATTTTTCTTGCCAGCTCCTATGAGCGCCGCTTCGTCGGCGTTCACATCGATAGTTGCCGGTTTTCTCCTGTGAGCATGCGTCTTACCGGAGCAGGGCACCAAAAAATGGCCATCTCTAGTGAGACGACCATTTCTTTTGTGCTTATTTGATTATCCTGAAAGCGATGGTTTCGTACGGGTTCAGCGTGAAGGAAGACGCAAGCTGCCTTTCCCCATAATTGCCGACCAAGAAACTGCTGGCCTTGCTTGCCCATTCTTCCGGTACGCTGATTGTGTACTCACCGGCATAGAAATGATTCAGAACCAACACTTTTTCTTCCTCGTTCTCCCGGATATAGGCGAACACTTCCGAATCGTCCAACAGGATACCCTCGTAGGAACCATCCGCAATGACTGCATGCTCTTTGCGGATACGGATCAACTCCTGGTAGTAACGGAAAATTTGGCCCTCAGCGCATTCTTTTTCGACGTTTACTTCTGGATAATTGGCCGCGACCTGCAGCCATGGTTCGCCGGTCGTGAAGCCTGCGTGCCGGCTGCTGTCCCATTGCATCGGCGTCCGGCTGTTGTCGCGGGATTTTTGTTTGATGATCCGCATTGCCTCCTGATGCGTCAATCCGGCAAGTTTCAGCTCGCGGTAGGCATTGTGCGATTCGATATCCCGATAACTGCTGATGTCATCATAATCCGGATTCGTCATGCCGATTTCCTCGCCTTGATAGATGTAAGGCGTTCCCCGCAAGAGATGGATTGTTTGCGCCAGCATGGAGGCTGTTTCGAAAGGATACCGCTCCGGATCACCGAATCGGCTGTTGGCTCGCGGTTGATCATGATTGTTCCAGAACAGTGCGTTCCATCCGTTTCCGTCCGACATCCCTGCCTGCCACTCATTCAGAATTCGCTTCAGTTCAAGAAAATCGAATGGCTGATCCGTCCATTTTTCACCATCTTTGTAATCAACTTTCAGATGGTGGAAACTGAAAATCATCGAGAGTTCGTTTCTGTCCGGATTCGAATAAAGAATACCATTTTCGACAGTGGTCGAGGACATCTCGCCGACCGTGATGATATCCTCCAGCGTCCCGAACGATGCTTGGTTCAACTCACGGATGTACTCATGGACGATCGGTCGATCCGTGTAGAGGCTCTTTTCGTTGCTTCCTTCACTGTCGACCAGCGCGACATCTTTGCCTATCAGGTTCAACACATCGAAGCGGAAGCCCTTGATGCCCTTTTCCAACCAGAAATTGACGACTTTCTGCAGTTCCTCGCGCACTTTCGGGTTGCGCCAGTTCAGATCCGCTTGCGTGACATCAAACAGATGCAGGTAGTACTTGCCGGTGTCCCCGAATGGCGCCCACGCTTCGCCGCCGAATTTCGAACTCCAGTTGGTCGGCAGGCTGCCGTCTTCTTTCGGATCGCGGATGATGTAATAATCCTGGTACTCTTTGTCCCCGGCCAACGCTTTCCGGAACCACTCATGTGTGGTCGATGTATGATTGAACACCATGTCGAACATAATTTCGATGCCATGCTGCTTCAGCTTACCGATCAGTTCTTCAAAATCCGCCATCGTGCCGAAAACAGGATCGATGGCATAATAATCAGTGATGTCGTATCCATTGTCCCTTTGCGGGGATACGAAAATCGGATTCATCCAGATCATATCGATGCCCAGTTCCGCCAAATATGGCACCTTGCTGATGATCCCTTGGATATCACCGATGCCGTTGCCGTCGGAGTCCTTGAATGATTTTGGATATAGCTGATAGATCACTTTTTTTTGAAAGTCTTTCATTGTAAAGCCCCCTGTCTTCTTACTATGACTGAAGGCAAAAAGCTTCACTAACAGCTTTTTGCCTTCAGTAATTCACTTTTTATTTTTGCGTTTGGATAACCGGTGCGTCCTCGACTTCGCCTTTAGGAGCGAAAAGTTGTTTTTTATCAAATACAATCGTCAACAGGAACGGCACGACAATCGCGATGGCCATACATACGATGAACATTGCCATCGAATCGGTCTGGATACTCAAGAAACCTGGAATCCCACCTACTCCGATACTGTTCGCCATGACGTTGAAGGTCGTAGCCACCAATCCGGCGATTCCGGATCCAATCATGGCTGCAACGAACGGATAGATGTATTTGATGTTGATCCCGAACATGGCCGGCTCGGTTACGCCCAAGTAGCAGGAAATGGCAGCAGGGATGGAAACTTGTTCCTCTTTTTCATTGCCTCTGTGCAGGAAGATGATTGCCAGCACGGCCGAGCCTTGTGCGATATTCGAAAGGGCGATCATCGGCCACAGGTTCGTGCCGCCGAAATCAGCAATCAGCTGCAGGTCGATGGCATTGGACATATGATGAAGCCCTGTGATGACAAGCGGAGAATACAGCGTACCGAAGAACAGACCGAACAACCATCTGAAGTCCCCAGTCAATCCGGCATAGACGACTTCGGAAACCCATTGTCCGATCGTCCAACCGATAGGACCCAGCACCGTATGCGCGATGATGACAGTAGGAACCAGGGCCAGCAACGGAACCACAATCATCGAAATGTACTGCGGAATCCATTTACGCAGCCAAATCTCCAAGTAGGCCAGTACAAACCCAGCCAACATGGCCGGAATGACTTGCGCTTGATAGCCGATCTTGTTGATCGTGAAGGAACCGAAATCCCAGAATGGAATCTGTTCCGCGCCAGCGACACCATAAGCATTCAATAATTGCGGTGATACCAATGTGATCCCTAGAACGATACCCAGAATTTGCGTAGTGCCCATCTTTTTCGTGATGCTCCAAGTGATGCCGACTGGCAAGAAGTGGAAAATCGCTTCACCGATCAGCCAAAGAAACTCATTGACGCCTGCCCAGAACTGGCTAATATCTACGATTCGATTATAAATCGGAGCACCAGCATCAGTAAATTGTGCCACGCCATCCACTACAAGTTGACCCAGTGACTCCATTTGGATCCCTTCAAGCACGTTGCGGAAACCGAGGATAAGCCCCCCTACTACGATGGCCGGAATCAGCGGCGTAAAGATTTCCGCCAGCACTGCCATGGCACGCTGCACAACATTTTGATTCTGCTTGGCTGCCGCTTTCGCCTCATCCTTCGAGACGCCCTCTTTGCCGGAGACCTTCGCGAACTCGTTATAAAATTGTGGCACTTCATTGCCGATGATGACCTAAATTGTCCTGCTTGGGTGAAGGTTCCTTTTACTGCGGGTATGTCTTCGATCTTCTTGACGTTGGCGGCAGCCGGATCATTCAGGACGAAACGCATACGGGTGGCGCAGTGACTGACGGCAGAAATATTATCGGGACCACCGATATATTCCAGCAAGTCCTTTGCATCTTTGTTGAAATCTACCATTTTTTCTCCTCCTCAACTTGTATATACATGTTTCTTACGTTTTTATTTTACCGCGAACCGTTTTATAATGCAAACGTTTTCCTTTCGCAAAACTTAAACTTGTATAGACAAGTTATGTGTTTTCCGTATTTTATGAAGCGTTAGCACGCTGGACAACCCCATCAAAAAAAACGGCAAAAGGATCGAATTACCGGTTCCTTGCCGTTTTTTTGATTATGCCAAACCGATCATATCCCTTGTTTCACTTTCACCAACGTACGCCCGTGCATCTTTCCTTCCATGATTTTCTCGAAAGCCACCGGTAAATCCTCCAGCGTGATTTCCTGTTCCACCAACAGATCCAGATTTTCCGGCTTCAGATCGCTTGCCATCCGCCCCCAAAGTTTGATGCGCTCTGCGTAAGGATGGCTCACCGAGTCGATCCCCACAAGCTTGACGCCCCTCAGGATGAATGGCAGCACGGTCGCCTCGAATGCGATTCCGCCGGCATTCCCGCTCAAAGCCATACAGCCGCCGTAGTGCAGCTGCGCCAGCAAGTCAGGCAACATCGGACCGCCGACCGGATCGATGATTGCCGCCCAACGTTGCTGTGCCAATGGCCGCTTCTTCTCCAGTGCTACTTCATCGGGATGGAGGACCGCTTCAGCACCGAGTCCCTTCTTCAGGTAATCCGTGCAGTCCGCTTTTTTGCGGGACACAGCTTCGACCGTATAACCTAGGCGCTTCAGCATCGCGATCGCCATCCCGCCGACACCGCCGGAAGCACCTGTCACCAATACGTTCCCCATTCGCGGCTGGATGCCTTGCTTCTCCAAAGCATCCACCGATTCAGCCGCTGTGTACCCGGCCGTCCCGAAAATCATTGCTTCCCTTAAACTCAACCCTTCAGGCAACGGCACGACCCAGGCTGCAGGGACCCGGGCATATTGGCTGAATCCGCCGAAATGACTCACACCTAAACCGTAGCCAGTCACGATCACCTTATCCCCTGCCTGGAAAGTTGGATCGAGCGATTCCACAACCACGCCGCTCAGATCGATCCCCAAAATCATCGGATAGTTGCGGATGACCCCGCTTTTCGGATTGGTTCCGGCCAGCCCGTCCTTGTAGTTGACGCTCGAATAGTGCACTTCGATCAGCACCTCCCCATCAGGTAAGTCCTCTTTGTTGAATGTTCTGACCGTCGTTTCCACTTTCGCATCTATATTTTCCGCCCATAAAGCTTTGAACTCTTCCATACTGCATTTCCCTCTTTTCAGCGTGTATTTTCTTAAGTTTAGTCCATCTGCCCATAATTTGCGACCTCTTCCCCGCAACCCACATGAAAAAAGAGCCAAATAAAAAAACCTTCACCGAGAATCAAGCTGATCCCCGATGAAGGTTTTAGGATATTCGATTAGTCCGCTATCTCAACAACCAAATAACGATGCGGCTCTTTGCCTTCGGAATGGGTTTTGATGCGTTTGTTCTGGCTCAAGCGCGCATGGATCTGTTTTCTTTCGAAAGCAGGCAGCGGCTCAAGGAACACGGGCTGTCTCGTTTTGAGGACGCGTTCTGCAGTACGGTCAGCGATGCTTTCCAAAACGGCAGCTCTGCGCTCACGGTAGTCACCGACGTTCACGATTACGGACAAGCGGCGACGCACATAACGTTGCACCAGCGCTTGGGCCAATATCTGCAAAGCATTGACGATTTTTCCGTATTTGCCGATCAATAAGCCTGGCTTTTCGCTTTCCATTTGGAAAATCAGCATGTTGTTCTTCTCTTCGACCGTCACGATCGCAGGAGCCCCGTATGCTTCAGCTACAGATGTAAGATAAGCAGTCACGGCGGCAATCGCTTCATCGCGACCGGATTCTTCATCATAATCTTCCGGGAAAGATTCCACGTTCTCGTCCGAATAAATCACCTTATCGACTTCAGGTTGATCAGCCAATATCTTTTCCGCAGCTTCCGGATAATCCTCTTCAAGATCTTCTACGATATCTTCGACTGTCTCCTCGATTTCGGCTAATTGGATATCGCCGGCTTCATCAAAGTCCCTGATTTCTTTGCGCGTGATTTCCACGACAGCCTCTTTTTGTCCGAATCCGAAAATCCCTTTTTTTCCTTCAGAGATTATGACGATATCGGCCTCATGGCTATCGACGCCCAACACATCCAGACCTTTGCGGATGGCTTTGTCAACAGTCGTATCTTTCGCAATTACTTTATCCATAATAGAATGTCATCCTTTCCTACTTCAAAGTCTAACTAGTTTTTCTTTTTCTTTTTAGGATTTTGGGCTTTCTTCAATGCTTTTTCGCGCGCCTTTGCCTGAGCTTCAGCTTCTTCGCGTTCACGGATGGCCTTATACGGATTGTTCAACAACATCGTCTGTCCTACCGAGAAGGCATTGCTGGCTACCCAGTACAACGACAGGGCACTCGGGAAGTTGATACCCATCATCAAAATCATAATCGGCATCGTGTACGTCATCGATTTTGTCGCAGAATTCGCTTCTGCTTGTGACATCATCGTCAGCTTACTGGTGGCATACGTCAGTATCGCGGCCACTACTGGTAAAATAAAGAATGGATCGCGTTCTCCCAAGTTCATCCAGAGGAAGCTACCGCTCTTCAAAATTTCAGTCCGGCTGATTGCTTGATACAGTGCCATCAATACAGGCATCTGAACCAAAACAGGCAAACATCCCATATAAGGATTCACATCATTATCTGCATACAGCTTAGAAACTTCCTTTTGCAGACGTTCCTGCGTCTCCCGATCTTTAGAGGCATATTTTTCCTGCAACGCTTTTACCTTTGGTTGAACAGCCGACATCTTTTTCGTGCTCTTCGTCTGAAAATGATTGAGCGGCAATAGGATAACCCGGATGATGATTGTGAAGGCAATGATTCCTAGGCCATAATTACTGAAAAAGAGATTGGACAACCACACGATCATGTTTGAGAAGTTTAAAACAACATACCGATCCCAAAAACCGGTACTTTCTGAGGTGATAGGTTCCGTTCCACATGCTGATAGAACCATCATAACAGCAAATAAGCTGAGTGTAAAAAGTAATCGCTTACGCTTTGACAAGAGAACTCCTCCTTAATAGGAATAATATAGTTTATTTTTTTTTCAAAAGGTTGGAAAGCTTAAGAACATGGATCAGGCTTTTCTTTACTTCCGCAGCCGACATTTCAGCAACCGGCTTGCGTGCGATAACGATGAAGTCAATATCCTGAACCAACTCTTCCTTCAATTCCGTGAGTGCCTGGCGGATTTTTCTTTTGACGGCATTCCGCACTACGGCGTTGCCGATTTTTTTGCCGACGGACAACCCTACCCGGAAATGCGGTTGTCCTTTTTTATCGAGCACATAAATCACGAATTGGCGATTCGCTTTGGAAACACCATTATGAAATACTTTTTGAAATTCTTTCTCTTTCTTAACACGAAAAGATTTCCTCATGTTTCTTCCCTCAAATCTGCAATCATAACATACAAAAAAATCTCCCGAAAATGGAGAAAAACAGAAAAATTTCTCTCTCCGTTATCATCACAAATGCAAACCCACTCCCGAAGCTTTACAGCTTTCGGTTCTGTCGGACACATTTGTCACACTCTCCATTTAAGAAAGACATTTTTGCATTTTTCGAAATACTTAAAAAAAAAGACCACTGAAACGGTCAGTGATCTATGCAGAGATAACTTTTCTGCCTTTAGCGCGTCTTCTTGCTAATACTCTACGGCCGTTTTTTGTGCTCATACGTTTACGGAAACCATGAACGGATTGACGGTGACGTTTTTTAGGTTGGTATGTTCTTTTCATTGATCTTTACACCTCCTGATAAACTATCTTTCAAATAGGTTATATTTCACTGTTTAGACAGTCCAATACATTATAAAGAGACAGAATGTGACCTGTCAAGTAAAATTGGTTCATTTTTATTGAACTCACTGAGATATAATAGCACAAAACAATGAAAGATTAAACACCTTTCTTGAAAAAAATTTGATTTTCATCGAAATAAAATTATCCACAACCTTTTTTTTAATGCACAATGCCCATGGATAACTCCTGCAATCCCCTCGCTTGCGCACACCTTCGAACCGACTTGTCCACATTCTTACAGGGTGTGTATTTCCGTAGGATAACCACTTCCGGAACTTGTGGATAAGTGTTCCAAAAGCTGTAACAATGGTATTTAAACCCGAATTAAAACACACAAAAAACCGTGGATAACAACTTCGTCCACAAACCTTGTCCACATCCTAAATCGACCTGTGGACAACTATTTATACACCGGTTAATTGTTTTATTCACAGCTTAAAAGAGTTGTGGAAAACTTTTTGATATAATGCTAAAATAAAAAGGACTCACTAAAAGGAGGTGTCCCATTTGGATGACATCTATTCATTATGGCGTTATCTGCAAGAAAAATTTCAAGAATCACTGTCAAAAGTCAGCTACGATACTTGGATAGACAGCGCAGTCCCGGTCCGACTGACTGATACGAATATCATCATCGAAGTTCCCTCTTCTTTACATAAAGATTATTGGCAAAATAATTTGATGAGCAGAATTGTTGAAGGCATCTACGAATTCAGCGGCAAAGAACTGACTCCCATTTTTATGATCAAGAACGAGGAAATGCCTGATATTGCAAAACCGACCATCAAACGCACCAACAACAATCGTCTCTTCAAGGATGCCCAACTGAACAGCAAGTATACCTTTGACACCTTTGTTATCGGAAAAGGAAACCAGATGGCTCACGCAGCTGCCCTCGTCGTGGCAGAAGAACCCGGAACAATCTACAACCCACTCTTCTTCTATGGAGGCGTCGGCTTAGGCAAGACCCATTTGATGCACGCCATCGGCCATCAAATGCTGCAACTGCGCCCAACCGCACGGGTAAAATATGTCAGCAGCGAAACGTTCGCCAATGATTTCATCAATTCCATCCAGAATCGGACGCAGGAGCAATTCCGCAATGAATACCGCAGCGTCGACTTATTGATGGTCGATGATATTCAATTTTTTGCCGACAAAGAAGGAACGCAGGAAGAGTTCTTCCATACTTTCAATGCGCTTTACGATGAACGCAAACAGATTGTACTGACGAGCGATCGTCTGCCGAACGAAATCCCTAAACTGCAGGAACGGCTCGTCTCCCGTTTTGCTTGGGGCTTATCGGTTGATATCACGCCGCCGGATCTGGAGACGCGCATTGCTATTCTGCGCAAAAAAGCCAACAGCGAACGCCTGGAGATTCCGGATGACACTCTCAGTTACATCGCTGGACAGATAGATTCCAACATCCGGGAATTGGAAGGTGCACTGGTCCGCGTTCAAGCCTATTCTGCTATCCAAGGGACCGACATCACCACCAGCCTGGCTGCGGATGCGCTGAAGAGCATCATGCCTTCCGAAAAACCAAAAGCATTATCCATCTATGCCATTCAACAAGCGGTAGGGAAATATTACCATGTGACCGTCGAGGAATTGAAAGGCAAAAAGCGCACTAAGGGAATCGTGGTGCCAAGACAAATCGCCATGTATCTTTCCCGGGTCATGACGGACAATTCCTTGCCGAAAATCGGTTCTGAATTCGGCGGCAAGGACCACACAACCGTCATCCACGCCCATGACAAGATTGCCCTTTCCGTAAAAAAAGACCCTGTTCTGCAACGCGAAATCGAGACGATCCAAAACAGTCTGAAAAAATGATCCTCTCGCGCATTGTGGATAAGCCAATAACTAAGACGCCATTTACGAACACGTTATCCACAAGTGGAAAACGATTGGTTTTATCGGCTTCTTTCACTTATCCACAGTATGAACAGGCCCTACTACTATTACTAATATTATTTAATTTATATGAATAACCATCGGAGGTCCCTTATTATGAAATTTTCCATTAATCGTCAGGTTTTGATCAAACACTTATCTGACGTACAAAGAGCTATTTCCAGCAGAACGACAATTCCTATTTTGACAGGGGTAAAAATCAGTGCTGATGAAAATGGGATCGTATTGAGCGGAAGCGATTCGGATATTTCCATCGAAACGCTGATTCCTGTGTCGGAAGAGAATAACCAGATCGAAATCCACACACAAGGCGGCATTGTCTTGCCAGCTCGTTTCTTCAGTGAAATCGTAAAAAAATTAGCTGATGAAAAAATTACGATTGAAGTCAAAGATCACTTCCAGACAAACATCACTTCGGCAAAAGCTTCTTTTACCATCAACGGAATCGATGTAAACAACTATCCAAATTTTCCGGTCATCGATTCGAATGAAGTCATCACCTTGCCGACAGCCCTGTTCAAACAAGTGATCCAACATACGGTAATCGCAACGTCGACACAAGAAAGCCGTCCGATTTTGACGGGAGTGAACATGACCATCAAAGATGGCAAATTGACGGCTGTCGCTACGGACAGCCATCGATTAAGCCAACGGATCATCTCGATTGCCGCGCCGGAATCACAGCTTGAAAAAAACTACAATGTTATCATTCCAGGAAAAAGCCTGGTAGAGCTGTCACGGATCGTTGAGAACCAACCAACCATCGAAATGATGATCACGGAGAACCAGGTTCTTTTCAAAGCCGAAAATGTTTATTTCTATTCACGTTTGTTGGAGGGCTATTATCCCGATACAAATCGCTTGATTCCAGCCAGCTCAAGTACACAGATTGTCCTGAACGCTTACGATTTGCTGCAGGCTACCGACCGTGCCTCCTTGCTTTCGCATGAAGGAAAGAACAACGTCGTCAAATTGTCCATTGACTCCAATAAAGTCGAGCTTTCAGGAAACTCACCTGAAGTCGGTAATGTGGAGGAATCCCTAGCCTATCAGTCCGCCAGTGGCGACCCACTGATCATATCCTTCAATCCTGATTACATGAAGGATGCGCTGCGCACATTCGGCCAACAGGATGTCCAAGTCAATTTCACTTCAGCTGTACGGCCATTCACAGTCGTACCGGCGGATCGTGAAGACGAAAACGATAATTCGTTCATCCAGTTGATCACGCCTGTAAGGACTTATTGATCCCACCGCTTAAATCCAAAAAGCAAGGAAACGTATGCTTTCGTTTCCTTGCTTTTTGTTTATCTGAAAATGAAAAATTTTGGATCTGCTGTTTTCCTATAGGAAGAAAGTTAGCATTCGGTCCTTTTGTTCAGATAAAGATAAAATGAATAAAAAACGCGAATTTTTAATTTATAAGCCTATAGACGCTTTCGTTTGGATATAGCCAATTTGTATTGTTTTCTAAAAAAATTGAAATAAGGGCCTTTTTTTTCGCGAAAATTTGAAATTGATCAAAAAAAATAGTATAATAAACGTATTAATCAGCATGGTCGCGTGGATTTTGTTTTCCACGCTTATTTTATTGGAAAATAGGTGAATTTCTTGAAAAATATTGTGAATATTGACGCAGAGTTCATTACTCTTGGTCAACTACTGAAACATGTCAATCTGATTTCCAGCGGCGGTATGGCCAAATGGTTCCTTTCAGAATATGTGGTGTATGTAGACAACGAAAAAGAAGACCGCAGAGGCCGCAAATTATTTCCTGGTACGATGATCGACATCCCTGGTGAAGGCACTTTCTTCATTCAGTCAACAAAATCGGATAAAGAAGAGGCTGAGCAAGACAACAGTGAGTCCGAAGCATGATCCTGAAAGAAGTGACGCTGCAAAATTTTCGGAATTATCCGTCTCTTTCTGTGTCCTTTTCAGATGGCATCAATGTGTTTTTAGGTGAGAATGCGCAAGGCAAAACCAATCTCATGGAAGCTATCTATGCATTGGCTTTGGCAAGAAGTCCGCGTACGTCAAACGAAAAAGAAATGATTCGATGGCAAGAAGACTCCGCCAAGATAACCGGAAAAATCCAAAAAAGGGTTTCAACATTCCCTTTAGAAATCATTTTTTCCAAAAAGGGTAAGATCGCTAAAGTCAATCATTTGGAGCAAAAAAAGCTGAGCCAATACATCGGCCAACTGAATGTTGTGTTGTTTGCTCCCGAAGACTTGAATTTAGTCAAGGGTGCACCGGCCAACCGGAGAAAATTCCTGGACATGGAGCTGGGCCAGATGAACCCGGTCTACCTGCATGATCTTGTGCAATATCAGCGGATACTGAAGCAACGGAATCTTTATCTGAAGCAGTTGGTGACCGGCAAAGCCAAGGATGAAGTCTATTTGGATGTGCTGACTGAGCAATTGGCCATTTTGGGTGCCGATCTGCTGGTCTACCGTCTGCAGTTCATCAAAAAATTGGAAGCCTGGGCCCAACCGCTTCATAAAGAGATTTCTTTGGAGCGGGAAGAACTGACGATCGCCTACAAATCCAATGTCGAGTTGTCGGACGAGATGGATAAGGACGCTCTTTTTTTGAAACTGATGGAAGCTTTCAAGCAAGGGAAAAGCCGTGAAAGAGACCAGGCAGTCACCCTTTTCGGCCCGCACCGTGATGATCTGGTTTTTCAGGTGAACGGGCGCAATGTCCAAAACTTTGGCTCTCAAGGACAGCAAAGAACAACTGTCCTCAGTCTCAAACTGGCGGAAATCGAATGTATGAATGAGGTTCTGGGGGAGTATCCGATCCTCTTGTTGGATGATGTCCTGTCAGAATTGGATGATGAACGCCAGACCCATTTGTTGAAAGCGATCGAGAAGAAGGTTCAGACCTTTTTGACGACAACCAGTTTGGATGGCATAAAGAAGAATAAGATAGACGAACCGACTATCTACCATATAAAAAACGGTGAAGTAGAAATGGAAGGTGTGTAACAGAATGGTAGAAAACGAAAAGAACAAAGCTGAACGAGCTAAGGAATATGATGCCAGTCAGATCCAGGTTCTGGAAGGACTGGAAGCAGTCCGTAAACGTCCCGGGATGTACATTGGTTCCACCAGTGGCGCAGGTCTGCATCATTTAGTCTGGGAAATCGTGGATAATTCCATCGATGAAGCGCTGGCTGGTTTTGCGACAAAAATCGAAATCGCAATCGAAGAGAACAACAGCATCACCGTAACCGATAACGGCCGCGGCATTCCTGTCGATATCCAAGCCAATACCGGTCGCCCCGCTGTAGAAACAGTCTTCACTGTTCTTCACGCAGGCGGTAAATTTGGCGGCGGAGGCTATAAAGTATCCGGCGGTCTGCACGGTGTTGGAGCTTCTGTCGTAAACGCCCTCTCCTCCAAACTGTCCGTCAGTGTACATAAAGACAACAAAATTTATACGCAGACATTCGAGCGCGGAGACATCACTTCCGAATTGACGGTGACCGGCGATACGGATAAGCACGGAACGACCGTAAATTTCCTTCCGGATCCGGAAATCTTCAGGGAAACGACTGTTTTTGATTATGAAAAATTAGCTGTGCGTGTGAGGGAATTGGCCTTTTTGAATAAAGGACTGAATATCTCGATCGTCGACAATCGTCCGGAAGAACCTTTGAAACAAGAATATCATTACGAAGGTGGGATCAAGAGCTACGTCGAATTCCTGAACCGCAACAAAAAAGTCCTTTTCGAAGAACCGATTTATATCGAAGGCGAACAGGACGATATTCAAGTTGAAGTAGGGATACAATATACGGATGGCTATCATACAAACTTTCTGAGCTTCGCCAACAATATCCATACTTATGAAGGCGGAACCCACGAATCCGGCGCCAAAACTGCTTTGACGCGTGTCATCAATGACTATGCAAAACGTAATAAGATCATTAAGGAAAATGAAGAGAACCTGACTGGTGAAGATGTGCGCGAAGGCCTTACCCTTGTTCTCTCCATCAAACATCCGGATCCGCAATTCGAAGGACAAACCAAGACAAAATTGGGCAATTCCGAAGCGCGTACCATCACTGACCGACTTTTTTCAACGTACTTCGACAAATTCCTGATGGAAAACCCACAAGTCGCCCGTCAGATTGTCGAAAAAGGCATGTTGGCCGCCCGAGCACGCTTGGCAGCCAAAAGAGCCCGTGAAGTGACCCGCAAGAAGAGCGGATTGGAAATCAGCAATCTGCCCGGAAAATTAGCCGATTGCTCCAGCAAAAACCCGGCAGAATCTGAATTGTTCATCGTCGAAGGGGACTCAGCCGGAGGTTCGGCAAAACAAGGACGCTCGCGTTTCTTCCAGGCGATTCTGCCGATCCGCGGTAAGATTCTGAACGTAGAAAAAGCATCGATCGATAAAATCCTTGCCAACGAAGAGATCCGTTCGCTGTTTACGGCGATGGGTACAGGATTCGGCGGAGACTTCGACGTTTCCAAAGCGCGTTATCATAAATTAGTCATCATGACCGATGCCGATGTCGATGGCGCGCATATCCGTACGTTGCTGTTGACGCTGTTCTATCGCTACATGCGTCCTTTGGTTGAAGCTGGATATGTGTATATTGCACAACCGCCTTTGTATCAAGTGAAGCAAGGCAAAAAAGAGAAATATCTCGATACTGATCAGGAACTGGAAGAGTACTTGGCCTCCATCCCTGACTCGCCAAAACCAAGCATCCAACGTTATAAAGGGCTTGGAGAAATGGATGCAGAACAATTGTGGGATACGACCATGAACCCTGAGAACCGTCACTTCCTGCAGGTGACTGTCGATGATGCCGTCAAAGCTGACGAAACATTGAACATGCTGATGGGGGATCATGTAGAACCAAGAAGGAACTTCATCGAAGAAAATGCGGTTTACGTGAAGAACTTGGATATCTAAAAGGGGGTTGGAGACTAAATGTCTGATGAAATTGAAAAAGTAAATGATCAAGCCATGGAACAAAGGGAATTGAGCCATGAAATGGAAACGTCATTCCTGGAATATGCCATGAGCGTTATCGTAGCCAGGGCTTTGCCTGACGTCCGTGACGGACTCAAGCCGGTCCATCGCCGTATCCTTTACGGCATGAGCGAATTGGGCGTCACGCCTGATAAAGCGCACAAAAAATCCGCACGTATCGTCGGGGACGTAATGGGTAAGTACCATCCCCACGGTGACAGTGCCATCTATGAATCGATGGTGCGTATGTCCCAGGATTTCAGTTACCGTTATCCGCTGGTAGATGGACACGGAAACTTCGGCTCCATCGATGGAGACAGCGCCGCAGCGATGCGTTACACCGAAGCGCGGATGTCAAAAATTGCTTTGGAAATGCTGCGTGATCTCAATAAAGATACAGTCGATTATCACGATAACTATGACGGTTCCGAAAGTGAACCCGATGTATTACCGGCCCGCTTCCCTAACCTGCTGGTGAATGGTGCTTCCGGTATCGCCGTTGGGATGGCAACAAATATCCCGCCGCATAATCTGACGGAAGTCATTTCCGCCTTGCATATCCTGATGAACAATCCAGATGCGACGACTGCCGAATTGATGGAAGCCGTTCCTGGGCCCGATTTCCCTACTGGCGGTATCGTCATGGGCAAATCAGGTATCAGGAAAGCCTATGAAACAGGTAAAGGATCGATTATTGTCCGTGGGCGTGTAGAAGTCGAAATACTGAAAAACGGCAAAGAACGCATCGTCATTTCCGAATTGCCTTATATGGTCAACAAGGCGAAATTGGTCGAGCGGATCGCTGAACTGGCCCGCGACAAACGGATCGAAGGCATAACCGACTTGGCGGATGAGTCCGACCGCGACGGCATGCGTGTCGTCATCGATGTCCGCAAAGATGTCAGCGCCAGCGTCATTCTGAACAATCTGTACAAACTGACGCCGCTCCAATCCTCTTTCGGCTTCAATATGTTGGCGATCGTAAAAGGCATCCCGAAAGTGCTGGGACTCAAGCAGATTCTGGTCCACTACTTGGAACACCAAGAAGAAGTTATCCGCAGAAGAGCCGCATTCGACAAACGAAAAGCGGAAGCCCGTGCGCATATCTTGGCCGGTTTGCGGATCGCTTTGGATCATATCGATGAGATCGTAGCGATTCTGCGCGGTTCAAACAATGGCGATGCAGCCAAACAAATATTCATCGACAAATACGGTCTTTCCGAGAAACAAGCGCAAGCCATTTTGGATATGCGTCTGGTGCGTCTGACCGGTTTGGAAAGAGAAAAAGTTGAAGCGGAATATGATGCGCTGATGGCTCTGATCGCTGATTTGGCTGATATTTTAGCGAATGAGCAGCGTGTTTTCGACATCATCTATACAGAATTACTTGAAATCCAAGAAAGATTCGGCGACAAACGCCGCACGGAGCTGTTGGTCGGAGAAGTCTTGTCGCTTGAGGATGAAGACTTGATCGAAGAGGAAGACATCGTCTTGACTTTGACTCATAACGGCTACATCAAACGTTTGCCAAACAGCGAATTCAGAGCCCAAAAACGCGGCGGACGCGGTGTCCAAGGTATGGGTATCCATGATGATGATTTCATCGAAACGCTGATTTCGGCATCGACGCATGATGTGTTGCTGTACTTCTCGAACCAAGGGAAAGTATACAAAACAAAAGGCTATGAAGTGCCTGAGTACGGCCGCCAGGCAAAAGGTTTGCCGATCATTAACTTGCTGAATTTGGATGCCAACGAAAAAATCCAAGCCATCATCAACGTCAAAGGCGGTCCACAAGACGGAGATTACTTGTTCTTCACGACACGGATGGGTACCGTCAAACGGACATCCGCTACGGAATTCCAGAATATCCGTCAAAGCGGTCTGCGCGCAATCAACCTGAAGGATGAGGATGAGCTGATCAAAGTCTCCTTGACTGATGGCAACCAGAACATCATCATCGGAACGCACTTCGGCTACTCCGTGAGTTTTGATGAGAAGGATGTCCGCGATATGGGCAGAACTGCTACCGGTGTCCGTGGCGTGAAATTGAGAGAAAACGACTATGTTGTCGGCATGGATGTGCTGAAACACGAGTCGGAAGTTCTCATCATCACAGAAAATGGCTACGGCAAGCGTACGGCAGCTGATGAATATGCTATCAAAGGTCGCGGTGGTAAAGGGGTCAAAACAGCCAACATCACTGAGAAAAATGGTAAGTTGGTGGGCTTGACGACTGTCTCCGGTGAAGAAGACATCATGATCATTACAGATAAAGGTGTCATGATCCGTTTCCACGCCGATGCCATTTCCCAAACAGGCCGTGCCACTCTGGGCGTGCGTCTGATCAAGCTTGATGGCGAAGCTATCGTATCGACAATGGCAAAAGTTGAGCGCGAAGAGGATGAAGAAGTTGTTGTTGCTCCCCTGAATGAAGAAATAGATTCAGAGGGCGAAAATGACGCCTTAGAAGCATTTGATGCAACTGAACAGGCAAATACATTAGATACAACGGAAACATCCGAAATGGCCGATAAATTGAGCGATTTCGCAGATGAACTGTTGGATGAAGAAGATTCGGAAGAATAAAGCGTCAAAAACGAAACTAATTCAGAACGGGGCCGTCTCAGTATGAGATAGCCCCGTTTTTTAGTGTACTTTGGATTTCGGCTAGTTGCCTGCTGCCACAGCGGAGCTGCAGGATCGGACTGTTGCTCCGGTGTAGCGGCTGTTCATCGGAGGACAGAGACCGTTATTGGTCGAACCTCCGATAAAGCCGATCCTACCGAAGGAAAGCAATATAATGTTTGCCTAACTTCGGCGAAGCTTTCGTTCGCCGGAGCAGGAGTAAAAATTCACAGATATGATTGCGGACTGCCCAGCGGAGGCTGGATTCATTTGTGTGAGTTACCCCCAGTTCCGAATTCATGGCAAAAAAAAGCTTGCCATAAAAAATGGAATATGATACAATCTTTAGATGTGAGTAATCCTGAAAAGGTACTCTCCTTGCTCTTACAAAAGTAAGGGCCAAAGTCCACAAGGAGGTGACAGTCAAATGAACAATTACGAAATCAACTACATTATCCGTCCTAACATCGAAGAAGAAGCTAAAGCAGAATTGATCGCACGTTTCGATTCTATTTTAACAGATAATGGCGCTGAAGTTATTGAATCAAAAGACTGGGCGAAACGCCGTTTAGCTTATGAAATCAAAGATTTTCGTGAAGGTATCTACCATATCGTGAAAATTTCTGCTTCAGACGCTAAAGCAATCGACGAATTCGACCGTCTAGCAAAGATCAATAGCGATATTCTTCGCCACATCATTGTTAAAGAAGAAGCTAAATAAAGTGTTCCACGTGAAACATTTTGAAAGGAGTAAGATGAATGATTAATAATGTTGTCTTAGTCGGCAGACTTACAAAAGATGTTGATTTACGCTATACATCCAGCGGCACAGCAGTCGGAACCTTCGCTCTTGCAGTAAACAGACAGTTTACGAACCAAGCGGGAGAAAGAGAAGCTGACTTCATCAATTGTGTCATGTGGAGAAAATCTGCAGAGAATTTCGCAAATTTCACTCGTAAAGGCTCTTTAGTCGGTATCACTGGCCGAATCCAAACAAGGAATTATGATAATCAGCAAGGACAGCGCGTATACGTGACTGAAGTTGTTGCAGATAATTTCACATTGTTGGAATCGAAAACAACTACCGAACAAAGACCGAGAGAGACTGGCGCAGGTTCTTCAAATCAAGGAGCTCCGAGTGCAAACTTCGGATCAAGCAAATCTTTTGAATCTAACCAAAACCAAGGACAGTATAATAATCAATACTCTTCTCCGAAACAAAACGGTTTTTCTGATTTTAACTCAACTGCCGATCCGTTTTCATCAAACGGAGAATCAATTGACATTTCAGATGATGATTTGCCATTCTAGTCTTTAGGGCAGAATGGTTAGTTTAGGAAAAGGAGGAATTGACATGGCATTTCAACGTAACAGCAGAGGCGGACGCAAACGTAAAAAAGTTTGTTACTTCTGTGCTAACCACATTGATCATGTAGATTACAAAGAGACTGATTTATTGAAACGTTATATATCTGAAAAAGGTAAAATTTTACCTCGTCGTGTAACAGGTACATGCGCTAAACATCAAAGAACTTTGACTGTATCTATCAAACGTTCTCGTATCATGGCTCTTATGCCATTTACATTAGCAGAATAAGATTAAGGGAGTCGCTTCCAGGAGCGCTCCTTTTTTTGTAACCAAAAATAGTTGCTGAACACGAACATGTCTTGCAGCGGATCGGATATCACGGGACTCCCCTTTCCTCCTCTTTCGGCTACAACTTTTTTGGACACGCCCTATCCGTTTCTTTTGAACGATCAGTATGCTCAGGTGAAGCAAACAGTTTGCTTCATCTTTCCGTTCCCAGTGTCTGCTCCCAGCTCTCCTTTGGCATTGCTCAACCGGCTGAGGATAGACTATTTTTTTTCAGGTTGAGAGTGGATCATTCAAATACATTCCTCGCTCAATAGATGTGATACTCAATTTACATGCCCTCTCCTTCATGCTAGCAGAAAGCTTTCTCAACCTTTTTTCCATACCTGGCTGTTGCAATGAGTGATTATTCTCCATCGGAGGCATAGGACTAAGAACTAAAATGATCTGATCGGGTCATTTTACGCTTGTAAGAACGAATTAACATTATACTAGGGTAAATCTTCATAGAAGAATACAGGTGCTGTCATAAGCTTAAATATAGCCGAATTGAATAAAGAAAAATCGCCAGCGCTCAAATGTTCCACGTGGAACATTTGAGCGCTGATTTGATTTGAAAACAGTTTTCAGATCGCTACAATCTGAAAGCAGAAAGAACTGAGTTATGGGGAAAACCCGAAGCGTGCAATCCAGAAAAAATAAAATCTTCCACTCCATCATCCGTCCTATGGTTATCCCGATCAGCAAATCGATACAATGATAGAAGGCCTGCTGATGATGGATCGTAAAAATCAACAACAATGAATGAGCCAGAAAATAGTGAATCGGCTTCAATAAAGAAAATGCATAAACCCGCTTCAACAAATATAAAAGTGGAAGCAGCTGCTCAAGACAAGGCAACGTAGAGCTGAAGGAACAACAGTACTCCCCTATCATCGCCAATGCCATATAACAAACCGACGCCATGGGCCAAGAAATTGGATTCCTTCTGGTATAAATTGAAAAGAATCTGAGGGCCAGCATCAAACGCGTTCAAACATCAATGGCAAAAGTTGGCGATTTTGATACCATACATAGGCTTAGAACGTATGAGTAGATGATCAGGTTTGCCATGAAAAAAGTTCACACGCAAATCTGAACTGAGGCAAGTATCATATCTCAAGATAAAAATAGATCGAGACTATTCAAAATATATCAGATCGGTAGTCGCATATTTCCGTTCAGACGGTTATTCCTGAGAGGCCATCGCATTTCAAGAATGGATTAATTAATAATTTTCATAAAATATGAGTCCGAGACTTTATTCATATAAATCGAAACTACTCGAGTCAAGCGATGTTTTTTCTACGAATTGAGAAATTTGTATCGTATCATCCCTTCTAAAAGACGAAAAAGAGGAAGTCTATTCAGACAAAATCTCCTCTATGATGATTGGGCGATTGCGGGGGAAACCAAAATTTAAATCACGTGCTGTAAGAGTAAATAACTCCCTTTTACATACTATACTAATGAGATGGTTTTATAGACGGACGCATGTGATAACCTAAAAAGGCTCCGTGGATTGTACACAGGCTGATTATATGTTTATTCTTCAATTATCCACA
>ERZ1023652.11-NODE-11-length-49346-cov-7.042260_pt1 | contig 49346 bp, 45 predicted proteins | sample MGYA00520879_ERZ1023652 | MGnify/ENA primary metagenome ERZ1023652 (study PRJEB33180, sample SAMEA4044469) | wastewater metagenome | place: Denmark | collected 2016-04-02 | study: EMG produced TPA metagenomics assembly of the PRJEB13832 data set (Local surveillance...
AATCGCAGATATGCACGATTATTCTTTTCCTACCTGATCATTGCATTCTTTGTTGGGATCATTGCCTACCCTCTTTTGTGGACGGTGGGCGCCAGTTTTAATCCTGGGAACAGCCTGATCAGCACAAGTATGTTTCCGGAAAATCCAACACTGGACCATTATCGGGAACTCTTCGCCGGCAAGAAAAGCTTGCCTTATGGGACCTGGTATTTGAATTCCCTTAAGATCAGTCTTTTCACGATGATCGGAACAGTCATCAGTGTGAGTCTGACGGGTTACGCATTCTCGAGATTCCGTTTCAAAGGAAGGAAAAACGGGCTGACGCTGTTTCTGTTGCTGCAGATGATTCCGCAATTTTCGGCCTTAGTCGCGATATTCGTGTTGGCGCAATTGCTGGGGCTCGTCAACAGTCATGTGCTGCTGATCCTGTTGTACATCGGTGGACAGATTCCCATGAATACCTATCTGATGAAGGGCTACATGGATACGATTCCGTATGATCTGGACGAAAGCGCGCGTATTGACGGCGCGAGCCATACAAAAATATTTATCGACATCATTCTGCCGCTGTCCAAACCGATGATAGCGGTGGCGGCCATGAATGGATTTACGGGACCGTTGGGGGATTTCGTCATTTCCTCGACGATATTAAGGAAGACGGAGGCGTATACGTTGCCGATCGGACTCTATAATTTAGTCAATGACGTGATGGGGGCCAGTTACACAACGTTTGCGGCAGGTGCCATTTTGATCAGCTTACCTGTAGCAATTATCTTCATACTGTTGCAAAAGAACTTTGTATCCGGTCTGACCGCAGGCGGTACGAAAGGTTAATCTTATTAAAGGAGTTTTCGACTATGGCAATGAGAAAATACGTCACCAAGAAGAAACAATTTCTTCATGGTGGTGATTACAATCCGGATCAATGGCTGGATCGACCGGATATACTGGCGGAAGATTTGGAATTTATGCGTCTTTCCAAAACAAACACATTTTCCTTAGGGATATTTGCATGGAGCGCTTTGGAACCGCGTGAAGGCGAATATGATTTTGGTTGGCTGGATGATCTTTTTGAAAAAATCCATAACAATGGCGGCAACATCATTTTGGCCACCCCAAGTGGGGCAAAACCAAGCTGGATGGCAAAAAAATATCCGGAAATCCGCCGGGTCACAAGCAAACGCGAGCAGGAACTTCAAGGGCGGCGGCATAACCATTGTTTCACAGCGCCTGTTTATCGTGAAAAGACGGCCCAAATGAACCGGAAATTGGCTGAACGATATGGGCAACATCCGGCTTTGTTGATGTGGCATGTTTCGAATGAATACGGTGGAGAATGCCATTGCGACTTATGCCAAACTGCATTCCGCGGCTGGCTGAAAGAGAAATACGGAAATGATCTGGAAAAACTGAACCAAGCTTGGTGGACCAGCTTCTGGAGCCATCGTTACCAAGAGTGGGATGAAATCGAATCGCCTTCACCTTTAGGGGAGCATGAGATGCACGGCTTGGTTCTCGATTGGCGACGTTTTGTCACGGACCAGACGATCGCTTTCTACGAAAACGAAGCGAGCCCCTTGCGAGAATTGACGCCTGATGTGCCGATCACGGTCAATTTTATGGCGGACACCGACGAGCTGATTCCATTCCAAGCATTGGATTACAGCAAATTCGCTGAACATGTCGATGTCATCAGCTGGGATGCCTACCCGGCTTGGCATAAAGAAGGCGTCACGACAGCGGATTTGGCGATGCGGGTCGGGTTTGTCGATGATTTGTATCGGTCGTTGAAACAACAACCCTTCCTCTTGATGGAATCAACCCCTAGCGGAGTCAATTGGCATGGTGTGAATAAAACAAAACGCCCCGGCATGCATCTCTTGTCATCCATGCAGATGCTTGCGCACGGATCGGACAGCATTCTGTATTTCCAATGGCGAAAATCACACGGGTCATCAGAAAAATTACATGGTGCGGTAGTGGATCATGACCGTGATCCAAACAATCGTGTCTTCCAGGATGTGACGGAGGTAGGGAACGTGCTGGAACGACTCCAACCTGTTGCCGGCAGCTTCCGTGAGGCAGAAGTGGCTGTCCTTTATGATTGGGACAATCATTGGGCTCTTCAGGAAATTCAGGGCTTCAGCAAGGAAACGTTGCGTTATCCGCAAACGGCGCAAGAACATTACCGCTATTTCTGGGAACAGGATATTCCTGTGGATGTGATCACCGAGAAACAAGATTTTTCGAACTATAAAGTGCTGGTTGCGCCGATGCTGTATATGTTGCCGATAGCCATACAGGAGCGCTTGAAAGCCTTCGTGGCCGCAGGTGGAACGCTGGTGACCACCTACATCACAGGTATTGTGGATGAAAATGATTTGACTTATTTAGGCGGCTGGCCGGAGATCATGCAGGAAATCTGCGGAGTAAAATTGGGAGAAACGGATACTCTTTATCCATCCGATAGCAATCGGATAACCTATGCCGGGCAGACTTTTGAAGTCAAAGATTACGCTGCTTTGCTTAAGGTAACGGATGGCGAAGTGCTTGCGACCTATCAGGATGATTTTTATAAGGATACGCCAGCTGTGACGAGACATAGCTTTGGAAAAGGCCGAACCTACGTGATAGGTGCCCGCACGGAACAAGCGTTTCATGAAATGCTTTACAGAGAAATTACCGAAGAAGCAGGAATCGGGGCACCTTTCGCGATTGAACATGAGAAGGGCGTTTCTGTACAAGTACGGACTGCGGATGAGGAAGCATATGTATTCGTGATGAACTTTACGGAAGAGGAACAGACGATCCGTCTGCCTTTCGAACTCGAAGACATTCTTACGCAGCGGAAAGAAGACGGACAAGTCAGATTGGAAAAGTATGCTGTAAGAGTATATGTTCATAAGGGTATATAAATTGAAAGAGGCTGGGATGCGTTGATCCCAGCCTCTTTCAATTTTCTGTCAGGAAGACTTAAGCCTTCTTTTGCTTGTGACTTGCTTATTGTCAGGCCTGTACTTCAAACTTATAGATCGTTTCAGCCGAATAAACTTCACCCGGTCGGAGTACAATATCGCCGAAGCCTTCTTGATTGATGGCATCAGGCAATGCCTGCGTCTCCAAGGTGATGCCAGCGTACTGGATGACCGGACTGCCGGCAATCGTGTACTTATCGATAGCGCCGTTGTGCATAAAGATCACGACACAATCCTGATCCGTATACATTTTGACGCTTCGACCGGATTCTGCATCGCTCAGGACCGCATCCGGCTTTCCAGTATCGTGCTGCAGCAGGAAAGGGTGATCGAAACCGGCAACTTTTTGGGTCTGTGGGTGGCTCTGTTCAGCGGCAATCGCAAGTTTTCCTCCGTCGCGGAAATCAAAAGGGGTCCCTTCCGCCGGCAGCAACGCCCCGGTAGGAAGATTTCCGTCGCCCAATTCGGCAAAAACCGCGCTGTTCAGTTGCAGCTCGTGCTGCAGAATCGGCTTGTTGATGTCTCCGCTCAGGTTGAAATAGACATGGTTGGTCGGGTTGAACAAAGTTGGTTGATCCGTCGTTGCCCGATAATTAATTTTCCATTCGTTCTCAGCAGTAAGCGTATAGCTGACCGTTACCGACAGGTTTCCGGGATAGCCGTTGGCGCCGTCCGCATCGGTCGTTGTGAAATGGATGCTGGCTTCATCAGCGGAAGCCTCGATTTCCGCATCCCAAACATGCGTGTCCAATCCGGCGGGACCACCATGGAGTTGATTTTCCTCCTCGTTCACGATCAATTGATGCCTTGTTCCGTCCAAATCAAAAGAACCTTTTGCGATGCGTCCGGCAATCCGGCCGATAGTGGCTCCGTAATATGGGCGATGCTTCACGTAATCGTCCAATGAATCCATCGCCAAAATCACATTCTCACTCTTTCCGTTTTTGTCCGGCATCATCAATTCCGTGATGGTGGCGCCATAGGTCATTGCTGTAAGGGAGATGCCGTTGGGATTCGTCAAGGTATAGGCAACGACATCTTTTCCGTGAGCTTGGCCGAGTATTGTTTCAGATACTTTCATTATTTTTCCACTCTCCTAGTTGCGTAGTTGCAGATAGATCAGTCAATCCGCTATTTTTTTAAAGTATATTATCGTCTCCTTTTCATTGTAAGCGTTTAAATTTCGTAAAGCAACAAAAAGAGTAAAAAAAAATTCAAATTAAGTAAATATTTACTGAAGGCGCTTGCGCCATCAGGGAAATGTTGAAATTCAGAGGAAAATGCCAGAAAAACGTGATTCCGCCAACTGAAAGCGTTATAATAGGAAAAGGTGCGAGCGTGCTCTTTCAGGACAAATCGGATGGATATCAAATGTACTCCGATGATGGCGACGCACACGAAAACTAACTAATTGGAGTGAGAAATTTATGCTAGTAGGTGGAATTGAAGCAGGCGGAACAAAATTTGTGTGCGCCGTCGGAAACGAAAATAATGAGTTGTTGGAACGGGTTGCATTCCCGACGACTACGCCTGAAGAAACATTGGCGCAGGTATTTGCTTTTTTTGATCGTTTTGACTTAGCTGCAATCGGAATCGGTTCCTTCGGGCCGATTGACGTCAATAAAGACTCGGAAACATATGGATATATTCTTTCTACACCAAAGTTGGCGTGGAAGGATTTTGATTTTCTTGGCGCTATGAAGGAGCGTTATGCAGTTCCGATGGGGTGGACGACGGATGTGAATGCCGCTGCCTTGGGTGAATCCGCGTTAGGTGCCGCTAAAGGATTAAAGAACATGATGTATATCACGATCGGTACGGGCGTGGGCGCCGGTGCGATCGTGGACGGAAAAATTTTGGAAGGCATCGGTCACCCGGAAATGGGTCACATACTGGTGCGTCCGCACGAGGCTGACCATTATGCCGGGTTCTGTCCATACCATGGAAATTGCCTGGAAGGCATGGCAGCTGGTCCTTCAATCGACGGACGACTAGGTAAAGCCGGCAAAGATGTTGCGCCTACCGATGCGGTCTGGGATTACATCGCTTATTACATAGGTCAAGCTTTGGAAGCCTACACGGTTATCCTGCGTCCGGAGCGCATTGTCTTGGGCGGGGGTGTCATGAAAGTGCCGGGGATGCTTGATAACATCAAGGCTAAATTTACGACGCTGCTTGCCGATTATGTGCCGGTTCCGGCAGTCGATGATTACTTGGTGACGCCAGGATTGATCGATGATGCCGGCATCACCGGGGCGCTCATTTTGGCGAATGAGATGAAAGGGTAAACGATAACCGATCAGACCGAAAAAAGGGAGAGTGTATTGGATGAAAATCAGATGGGCAATACTTGGAACAGGGACTATCGCAACGGAGTTCGCTTCCCATTTTCAAGCGGACAATGCGGAATTGATCGCGGTAGCCTCCCGATCCAAAGAAAAGGCACAAGGATTTGCCGAACAGTATGGTATTCCCGCTTATTATGACGATTATATGGAACTGCTGGCGGATGAGGCGGTAGACGCTATTTACATCGCCTTGCCGCACAGCCATCATCATCAATGGATCAAGGCCAGTCTGGAAGCCGGCAAGCATGTCCTTTGCGAGAAAGTCATCACAGTCAACAAAATCCAGTTGGATGAACTTGTCCAGTCGGCTGAAGAAAAGGGGCTCTATTTAGCCGAGGCCATGACCATTTACCATATGCCGCTTTACCGCAAGCTAAAGGAATGGATTGCAGAGCAAGACTTAGGACCATTGAAGATGATCCAAGCCTCTTTCGGCAGCTTCAAGGACACGGATCCATCTGTTTATTATTTCAATAAAGAATTAGCGGGTGGCGCGTTATTCGATATCGGGACATATGCCTTGTCATTTGTCCGTAATTTCATGACCAGCAAACCGACTGAAATCATGACGATGGGCAATTTGCACGAATCTGGTGTGGATGAATCCTCAGCAATCATTCTGCGGAATGCTGAAGCAGAACTTGCGACGGTATCCTTGACTTTCCGGGCGAAAATGCCGAAACAAGGGGTAGTCGCCTATGAAAAGGGATTTTTAACGATTATGGATTATCCGAGGTCGACAAAAGCTATCTTCACTTCTTATGATGGAAAAGTAAGCATCATTGAAGCTGGGGATTCTGCGCAAGCCTTGAACTATGAAGTGGCTGATTTCAGCGAACGCATCCTTAATGGAGCAAAAAATGAAACGCTCACTTACACCGTGGACGTTCTGGAAATCATGGATAAGGTCCGCAAAGACTGGGGTCTAGTCTATCCATTTGAGTAACTAACAGAAACAGGCTGTCTCTCAAAAAAGAGGCAGCCTGTTTGGTGCGTGTGCTGACCGGAGGCGTGCGTGTAATCGCGTTGTTTCCCAGCTTCGGTTAAGGTTTGCTTCGCCGGAGCAGAAAAGGATAGATAGCCTTATTTAATGCACGCTCAGCTGTTGAGTGGGCTTCAAAAACAAGCAAAAGAGGCCGGCTCATTGGATTATGAGCCGGCTTCATTTTTCTTAGCTGTTTTTCGGGCCGGGTGTGGAGGCGATCAGTTCCATATTGCTGCCGGACAGTGTCCAAGCGGAAACGGTCGCAGGCAGGATAAAGTGGTCGCCCTTGTGCAACGGATAGACTTTTCCGGCGACAGTCAGACTGCCGCTGCCTTCGATGACGCTTCCCAAGGTGTAGGGAGCAGTTTTCTTGAAGGCCAGTTCAGAAAGGATGTTCCACTTGTAGACAGTGAAATAGTCGCTTTCGATGAAAGTCGTCACGGTGTTGCCGTCGACTGTGCTGGTTTCGAAGTGGTTCGCAGGATCCTTGTGCGGAATCATCGACACATCGATGGATTGTTGGATATGCAGGTCGCGTGTGTTGCCTTGATCGTCCTTGCGGTCGAAGTCGTAGACGCGGTATGTCGTGTTGCTGCTCTGTTGCGTCTCCAGAATCGTGATGCCGCCGCCGATGGCATGGATGGTGCCGCTCGGAACGAAGAAGAAGTCGCCTTTCTTCACTTTGACGTGGCGCAGCAGCCCCTCCCAGTCGCCTGCAGCGACCATTTCCGAGAACTGCTCTTTTGTTTGGGCATTGTGTCCGTAGATGATTTCGGCGTCATCATCGGCATCGATGATGTACCAGCATTCGGTTTTCCCGAGTTCGCCTTCATGCTTCAGTCCATAGGCATCATCCGGATGCACTTGGACGGACAGGGCTTCGGCGGCGTCGATGATTTTGGTCAGCAACGGGAAGACGGGCGAAGTCGGATTTTCGAACAGCTCAGGATGCTCCGCATAGAGGACATCCAGTTTGGTGCCGGCGTAGGTACCGTTTTCCACCGCACCGGTGCCGTCGGGATGGGCGCTGATGGCCCAGCATTCCCCGGTATGGTCGCTGGGGATGTCGTACCCGTAGATATCGCGCAGCTTGGTGCCGCCCCAGATTTTTTCTTGCAGGACAGGTTGGATGAACAATGGCTCTTGCATGTTTTTCCTCCTAATATTTTTATTTGTTATTGTTTAATAATATCCGTGATGGTGTAGGAACGTGTATCGAAGCGGCTGCGAGCAGTGGAGTACTCGAAGGGAGTCCCATTCGTCAGATAAACGACTTGTTCCACTTCAAGAATCGGCGTATGCTGATCGCATGCCAATTCTTGCCAATCCAGTTCATTAGAACGATCAGCGTGGATCTTTCGGTAAGCGCCACCGATTTTTAGTCCTAAGGTATCGCGGATATGGTCATAGATGGAATGGTGGATAATATCTTCAGTCAAGTCCTTGACCAATCCGGCTACAAAGTAAGTATCTTCCAGTATATAAGGTTTGTCGTCAATAATCCTCAGGCGTTGCAGGTGGTAGACAGGCTGATTGTCCTCCAACATCAACAAGGATTGGATATTTTCGGAAGGGAACAGGATATCGAAGAGGATGATTTTGCTCTTCACCGTTTTATTCGGAAACTGTTTGGATAAGCCGGCATATTCATCCGCTTTGGAATCTCCGCTATTCCAGAGGGCGCTCTTGATGACAAAAGTTCCGACACCCCGTTTGCGGAAAATCAGGCCCTCCATTGCAATCATATCGATGGCTTTCTTTAAGGTCATCCGGCTGACGCCGAATTCTTCCGCCAAAGCAATCTGGTCCGGGAGCATTTCACCTTCCGCATATTCCCCATCGGCGATGCGGCGCCGCAGCTCATCCGCGATTTCTTCATATTTTTTCATTACAGTCGCTCCTTCCGGGAATTAAACGATTTTGATTCCCATTATACCGTAATGGCTAGACTTGAAACAAGCTAAGCTCTATATTTAGCTGATTAAGGAAAGACAAAGGCCCGAAGCATACTGCCTCGGGCCTTCAATTTAGATAAACCGATTATGCAGCTTCTTCGACAGTAAGGGCCAAATTCGCTTTATCGACAACTTTCAGGAATGGATACCACATCACTCCGACGATTGCCACATCAATCAGTTGCAACAAGCCGCCCGTAAGCGAGTTGGTGGCCATCATTCCGCTGAAGAACAAGGGAACAGTCCAAGGAACCGTTACGCCTGTTGGAGCAGGAACCAATCCTGAAGCCATCGAAAAGTAGTTGATAGTAGTGACGATCAGCGGTGTCAATACCCAAGGAATCAGGATGGAGGCGTTCAATACGATCGGCAAGCCGAAGATGACAGGCTCGTTTACGTTGAATAAGCCAGGTCCGATCGCCAAACGACCGATATCTTTCATTTGTCTGCTCTTCATGACGAATGCCATCAGGATGACTACCATCAATGTCATACCGGAACCGCCCAGGCCGACAGTGAATGTTTCCATGAAAGGTTTCGTGATGATGTGCGGCAAGGCTTCACCTGCTTTAAAAGCATCCAGGTTCTCAAGAGCCAAAGTATTCCAGATCGGATCCATTACCGAGTTGACGATGATTTGACCATGTAATCCGAAGAACCATAGAATTTGGACGAAGAACAAGGATAACAGTGTTGCAGGCAAGCCGCTTCCCAAACCTACCAAAGGTTTTTGAATAACTGTGTAGATGACATCGTGCAAGTTGGTAGTGAACACACCGGAAACCAAAGCATTCAGCAACAAGAAGACGGTCAATGTAGAGATGGCAGGAATCAGGGAAGCGAAAGAACGGGCAACGGCATCAGGAACACCTTCAGGCATCTTGATGACGATACCTTTTTTCGTGATGCGGACATAGATTTCAGCTGCGATAAAGGCAGCCAGCATGCCGATGAACATCCCTTTTGCACCCAAACGATCCAAGGACAGCGCACCGCTTACTTCGGCGCCTTCTGCAGTCGTGAAGTTGAAAGGCGTCAGAATCAGGTAGGAAGCCAATGATACGGCTCCACCAAAGACGCCGTCCTCATCATAAGAGCGGGTCAGGTAATAGCCGATACCGAATGTGACGAAAATCGTCATGATCGACATGGTCGCATTTTGACCGTTTCCGAAGAGGCCGCCCAAAGTCCCTTTCAAGTCATCGCTCCAAAATGGCAAATTGTTCAGCACCACTACGATCGATCCGAACATCGTCAGCGGGAAAGAAAGCATAAAAGCGTCACGCAATACTGCTAAATATCTGTTTGAGCCGAGTTTGCCGGCAAGCGGAGTCAATTTTTCGGCTAAATTATCAATAAAATTATTCATTAGTCATTTCCTCTCTTAGAAAAACTATGCGTCAAAACCATTATTGTCAGAAACCTCTTTGAACCAGTAGCCACTTTTCTTGATTGTGCGTTTTCCTTCTTGCGTTAGATCCACTGCTATGAAGCCATAGCGGTTTTTGTAGGCGTTGGTCCAGGACCAGTTATCCATGCACGTCCACATGTGGTAGCCTTTGACATTGCAACCTTCCTGCAGCGCCTGATGGACATATTTCAGATGATCTTGGACAAATTCGATACGGTAATCATCTTCGATCATGCCATCGGCGTTGACGAAGCGCTCTTCGCCCTCTACACCCATCCCGTTTTCGGAGATGAAGCAAGGCAGGTTGCCGTAGTTGTCACGGACATTGATCAGGCAATCGTAAATACCTTTTTCGTAGATTTCCCAACCGCGGTACGGATTCATTTTGCGTTCCGGCCAGATATAGTTATCGAAGTAATCATCCGGCATCGGTTTATCCGACAAGCGTTCTGTGCTTTCTTTTTTCATGATGCGCCTAGGCTGATAGTAATTGATCCCCAGAATGTCGATGGTATTATGTTTGATGAGTTCCAGTTCCGATTGCGTATATTCCGGTAGATAATCCAATTCCTTCAACAGCAAAACCAAATCCTCGGGGAAGGTGCCTTTGATGGCAGGATCCAAGAAGGAGCGGTTGAAGAATGCGTCAGCAAGACGGGCTGCCTTAACGTCTTCAGGATCATTCTCATTGCGCGGATAACTAGGCGTCAAATTGAGGATGATGCCGATTTGTCCGTCAAGGTTCATTTCATGATAAATTTTGATGGCTTTTGCGCTTGCCAAAGTTTCATGATAAGCGACTTGAACGGCTTTTTTCAGATCCACGACACTAGGGTAGTGGAATTGGTAAAGATAGCCACCTTCGACCGGAACGATCGGTTCATTGTGGGTGAACCATTTTTTTACGCGGTCGCCGAACAGCTCGAAGCAGATGCGTGCATAATCTGCATAGGCATCCACGACTTCTTTGCTTTCCCAGCCTCCTTTCTGTTGTAATGACAACGGCATATCAAAGTGATAAAGATTCATAAAAGGTTCGATGCCGTTGGCCAACAACTCGTCGATGTAGCTATTGTAGAAAGCCACTGCTTCCGGATTCACTGCGCCAATCCCATCCGGAATCAGACGACTCCATTGGATGGAGGTTCGATACGTCGTGTGTCCCGTTTTTTTCATGAGTGCTATATCTTCTTTGTAGCGATTGTATACATAAGATGTGTTTTCGGGTCCTACCTGATTGAAGAACAGCTCAGGGTTCTGCTTGTACCAATGATCCCAGATATTGTCCCCCTTGCCGTCTCCGGCCACCGTACCCTCTGTTTGTGGTCCGCTTGCTGCCGAACCCCACCAGAAATCTTCAGGAAATTCATATTTCATCTAAACAACTCCGTTTCTATGTCTATATATAACTTCAAATAGAGTTATACAAAACGATAAAAGAAAATGCAATCGATTTCATTCGAAAATATATATTTTTATTATTTCTCAATTATTTTCGCGTTCTGACGAGAATTGGAGAGTTGATTATGGTATAAAGAGAACAAACAGGTTTGGAGGCGATAGGTGATGAAAATTGGAGTCATCGGATTAGGGAATATTGCGCAAAAAGCGTATCTGCCGGTTATGGTTGAGATGCAGGATGAGGTGGAATGGCATCTGTGCTCGCGGAACAAGGAGACGCTGGAAACGGTAGGGAAGAAATTTGGGTTCCAACATTTGTACACTTCGATGGAGGAATGGTTGGACAGCGGGATCGATGCTGCCTTTGTGCACGTGGCGACCGTTGCCCATGCGGAAATCATCCGCAAGCTGTTGGAGCGCGGCATTTCGGTCTATGTGGACAAGCCCATCAGCGATGATTTGGAAGAAACAAAGCAACTGATCGAGTTGGCCGATGCCAAGGGCTTGCTGCTTACCGCTGGCTTCAATCGCCGGTTTGCTCCGATGGTGGAACGGCTGAAAGAGATTCCTGACAAAAAGATGATCCTGATTCAGAAGGATCGTGTAAAGAATGTAGAACCGGTCCGTTTTGCCGTTTATGATTTGTTCATCCATATCGCGGATACCGCTTTGTATTTGTTGGATGATGAAGTAGTTTCGGTGCAATCGCATCTGGTCGAAAATGAAGGGGAATTGAAACGACTCTGGCTGATGCTCGAGACGAAGAGTACCACTTGTTTCGTTTCGATGAACTATGAAGCGGGAGCCAATCAGGAAGTCATGGAAGTCCAAAGTCCGGAGGGGATTACGCGTGTCCTGAATTTGACGGATATGACCATTGTACAAAAAAGTAGCAAGCAGCAAGTTGCTTTTGGCGATTGGGAAGGGACACTCCGAAAAAGAGGGTTTGCACCTTTAATCGCTGCATTTGTTGCAGGAGTAAAAGAAAAAACAAATCCTGTCTCCACGGAATCAAGCTATCTGAGCCACTCGTTGTGCGAGAAAATACTCGCCGACAATGGATTCGGAAGCAAGCCAAACGAATAGGTCGGAATTTTTGTAGGTACAATTTATATTTTTTATTAATTTGTTCGTACATCTCTGGTATAATATAAATCAGCAAGGCCAAGGATCATCAAATGGAGGTGAAGGATGACAAAAGATATGACTGCCGGCAGTCCTGCGAAGCTACTCTTACTGTTCGCGATTCCGATGCTGATCGGGAATATTTTCCAACAAGTGTACAGTTTAGCCGACACAGTCATCATCGGCAGGACTTTGGGAGTGGAGGGATTGGCGGCCATCGGATCGGTCGGCGGAGTACTCTTTTTTATTCATGGCTTCGGGATTGGGGTCACTTCTGGTTTAGGAATCGTCATCGCGCAGCGTTTTGGCACGAAAAATGAGGAGCGTATCCGGAAAAGCATCACAATAAGCGTCTGGATAACCCTTTTCACGACTATCCTCATCACAATTTTGAGCGTGTTGTTCGCTGAAGAGATTCTACTGCTCATGAATACGCCGGAAGAAATACTTAAGGAAGCCGAAGCTTACTTTTTGGTCCTGATGTGGGGTTCGGTGGCGATCATGGCATTCAATTTGTTGAGCAACATCTTACGTTCACTGGGTGACAGCAAACTTCCGTTGGTCATCCTGATGATTTCTTCCATATTGAATGTGGTATTGGATTATGTGTTCATTGTCTGGTTTTCTATGGGAGTCGCAGGAGCAGCACTTGCGACAGTTGCTGCGCAATTATTCGCCAGTTTTCTCTGTTTCGTATACATCCGGAAAAAAATGGCGATTCTGCGCTTTTCCAAAGAAGATTGGCGTATGCAGCCCGCGGACTTCTCTTTGCCGTTGAAAATTTCGCTCCCGATTGGTCTGCAAGCCTCCATCATTTCAATCGGTTTGATTGTATTGCAGAAAAGTCTGAATGGCTTCGGACCGGAAGCAGTTGGTGGATACGCCATCGCCCAAAAATTGGACATCATGGCAACTTTGCCGATAGCCTCCATCGGTATCGCAATGGCCACTTTCGCAGCCCAAAACTACGGTGCCGGATTATATTCACGGATTTGGGAAGGCGTGCGTATCAGTTTGCTGTTGACCTTCGTCTACAGCATTGTTTTAGGAGGAGCGCTTTTGTACTTCGGGACGGACATCATTCGGCTATTGTTCAAACAGAATGATCCGGCCGTATTGGCGTATGCGCACACATATTTTATTGCGACGGCCAGCTTCTACCTTGTATTGGCGACGCTGATCATTTTGCGGTATACGCTGCAAGGGGTGGGCGATAATACCGCGCCTACCTTTGGAGGTGTGATGGAGATGGTCGCACGCGTCCTTGTTCCGTTGGGATTTTCCGGTCTGCTGGGCTACCAAGCTGTTGCTTTTGCCAACCCCGTTGCTTGGGTAGGAGCTACTATTCCCATGATGTACGCCTATCGTCAGTTGAAAAGGAAATTGACCTTATTGGAAGAGAATAGAATCAAGGAAGCTGGGAGTTAGCGATTGGTGGAACTGTCGGATTGATAATCCATTATTGATGCATATCTAAGTTAATAAATTGATATAAACCGATTCGGAATATGTTATAATAAGATTAAATCATGATTAAAAAAGTTTGTTGAGGAGTTCAATACTAGATTCACTATCTTGAGGAGGAAAAAAATGTTTGATCAAATTGATGAGTTAGCAGTTAATGCAGTACGTACACTTAGCATCGACGCCGTACAGAAGGCCAATTCAGGGCATCCTGGTTTGCCGATGGGAGCCGCTCCGATGGCCTACGCGCTTTGGACAAAACATTTGAAAGTCAACCCTAAGAACAGTTTGTGGGCAGACCGTGACCGTTTCGTTTTATCGGCTGGACATGGGTCATCCATGTTGTACAGCTTGTTGCACTTATCCGGCTTCAATGTGAGCCTGGACGACGTGAAGAACTTCCGCCAATTCGGCAGCAAAACACCTGGACACCCGGAAGTGCATGACACGGACGGCGTGGAAGCGACGACTGGTCCTTTGGGACAAGGGATCGCGAATGCGGTAGGTTTCGCGATGGCGGAAGCGCACTTGGCTGCTACTTACAACAAAGAAAACTTCCCGGTTGTGGATCACTATACATATTTCTTGAACGGCGACGGCGATCTGATGGAAGGTATCTCCCACGAAGCAGCCAGCTTGGCCGGCCACCTGAAATTGGGAAAACTGATCGGTTTGTACGACTCCAATGATATTTCCTTGGACGGCCCGACTTCGAAATCCTTTACGGAAGATGTAGCTGCCCGTTTCGAAGCTTACGGTTGGCAACATATCTTGGTGAAAGACGGCAACGATCTGGAAGCCATCTCGAAAGCCATCGAAGAAGCGAAAGCTGAAACCGAAAAACCGACTTTGATCGAAATCAAAACCATCATCGGCTTTGGTGCTCCTGATGCAGGAACACATAAAGTCCATGGCGCTCCATTGGGAGCGGAAGGCGTTGCTTTCGCGAAAGCCTCTTACGGATGTTCGGACGAAGCTTTCTGCGTACCTGCTGAAGTGACGGCACGATTCAATGAAAAGATGGTCGAAGAAGGCCAACAGGCTGAAGCAGCGTGGACTGCCATGTTCAACGACTATAAAGCAGCTTATCCGGAATTGGCGCAACAATTCGAAGATGCTATCACCGGTAAATTGCCTGAAGGCTGGCAAGACAAACTGCCGACTTATGAAGTGGGCAGCGCAGCCAAAGCAAGCCGTGTGACCAGTGCGGAATCCATTCAAGCATTGGGTGAAGCCGTACCTTACTTCTGGGGCGGTTCTGCGGACTTATCGTCTTCAAACAACACAATGATCAAATCGGCAAGCGACTTTGAACCGGGCAACTATGCCGGCCGCAACATCTGGTACGGCGTGCGCGAATTCGCGATGGCTGCCATCATGAACGGCATCGTTCTGCACGGCGGGACCAGAACGTATGTAGGGACGTTCTTCGTCTTCACGGATTACTTGCGTCCAGCGATGCGTTTGGCTGCCATTTCGCACTTGCCGGGCACTTACGTGATGACACACGACTCGATTGCGGTCGGCGAAGACGGCCCGACGCATGAGCCGGTGGAACACTTGTCCAGCTACCGCGGCATGCCGAACTTGACGGTTCTGCGTCCTGCAGACGGCAACGAAGTCAGCGCGGCATGGGAAATTGCAGTGTCTTCAGCCGACAAACCAACAATGTTGGTGTTGACGCGCCAAAACTTGCCTGTTTTGGAAGGCACAAAAGAAATGGCCCGCGAAGGCGTGAAGAAGGGTGCTTATGTCCTTTCTCCGCAACAAGGCGAAACGCCTGCCGGCATCCTGATCGCAACCGGTTCGGAAGTGAACTTGGCTGTGGAAGCGCAAAAACAATTGCGTGAAGCCGGAGTGGATGTCTCTGTCGTCTCCATGCCGAGTTTCGATCTGTTCGAAGCCCAGGAAGCTGCCTACAAAGAAACAGTCTTGCCTGGCGCAGTCCGCGACCGCATGTCCATTGAAATGGGCGCGACCTTCGGTTGGGAACGCTATGTCGGCCTAGACGGATTGGCTTACGGCATCGACACTTACGGCGCAAGCGGCAACGGCAACGTGGTAATGGCGGAATATGGCTTCACTACTGAAAAAGTGGTTGCAGCTTATCAAGCAAAATTCGCAAAATAAACTTCCTAACAGATGAACAAAAAAGCATGGGCTGTCTCGAAATTGAGGCAGCCCACGCTTTTTTTGTCCTTGTCCAGAGTTTTTGCATCGGAAATGCCGTTTGATCAGATCAAACGCATCAGGATGAAAATGATCCCTGACCTCCGGTAAACAAAGGCCTTACCGGAGGTCGGACAACATTTCGGGGTGCGTTCTCCGATAAGCGGGGACTCGCCGGGGTTGCGGCCTGAAGTTACCGTTGTGCTCCGGCGAGTGCGGCTTCGACGGGGCAGAGGCTTTCCTTCGATCGCCGCTATGCATCTCCGTCAATCGAAGGAAAGCCAAAAAAGCTGCGGTCCACTCGAAAGGAGTGGGCTGCAGTTTTCTGGTGCTTATCAGGAATAGTAGGCTTTGAAGTTGATGTCCTGGTCATGATTCCCGAATTTTTTGCCGAACAGGGTTACGCCTCCGACATTTTCAGCATCGGGCTTCACTTCGATGCGGATTTCCCATGTTTCGGCTGTCTTATTCAGATCCGATATGCTGACTTGGGAAAGCGGGTCTCCGTCCATGTAAGTGCCGTGGTGGGTTACCCTGAGTGTCTTCAATAAACCGTATTGGTTCAAATTCGAGGGCCACCAAGATGGATTCAGCTTTCCGCGCGTATCCGCGAAGTCGCCTGGGCTCGTCCATGTGCCCAACTCTGTTCCGTTCAAGGTGAATGTGATATCGGACGGCCAAACATCATTCGAAAAAGGGAATTCGGAACTGATTTCCATGCTGATGTCAATCTGCTCCAGTGTGTCATCAGGAGTTCCGAACAAAACCAGTTGTTCGGGCCCGGGCACAATAGCTTCACCCGCAGCGAGGAAGGAGAGGACGATGTGCTGGTTTACCACGTACGCCCAAAAATCGTGACAGAGGGTGATCCTTTGGATGTGCCCGATCGCCATGCGCACGCGCAAGTTTTCACCTGGAGCGCGGATGGTTTTCCGATTTTCGGCGAACCCGGAACAGACAACAATCAGAAAGGCAGGACAATCATTTGAATAAGATACAAGTAACCTTGAACAGAGAAACAGGAACAATCAGTCGCTATATATATGGTCAATTTGCGGAGCATCTGGGCAGATGCATCTATGAAGGGGTATGGGTAGGAACCGATTCAGAAATCCCGCACGTCAACGGAATCAGACAAGATGTCGTGGAGGCGCTAAAAGCCATCCAGGTTCCGGTCATCAGATGGCCGGGCGGCTGCTTTGCAGACGAGTACCACTGGAAAGACGGCATCGGTCCTACCGAAGAGCGCGCCACAATCGTGAATACGCACTGGGGCGGCGTGACGGAAAACAATCATTTCGGTACGCATGAGTTCTTTGAATTATGCAGACAGGTCGGGGCTGAAGCCTACATCAACGGAAACGTCGGCAGCGGCACGGTCCAGGAAATGCAGGAATGGGTCGAATACATGACAATGGACGGTCTTTCGCCGATGTCCAAATTGCGCCGTGAAAACGGGCAGGACGAGCCGTGGAAAGTCAAATTCTTTGGCGTCGGCAATGAGAGCTGGGGTTGCGGCGGCAACATGCGTCCGGAATATTACGCTGATCTGTATCGCCGTTACCAAACCTACGTCAGACAGTACACGAAAGAACCGCTTTACAAAATCGCCTGCGGCCCGAACATCGATGATTACAACTGGATGGATGTGCTGATGAAGCATGCAGCGCCGTTCATGGACGGCATCAGCCTGCACCATTATGCGCTGGCTTCCGTATGGGAAGACAAGCGCCCGGCACTGGGGTTCCCTGAAAAAGAATGGTTTTCACTGATCGACAGCGCTTTGAAGATGGATGAATTGATCACGCGGCACACCACGATCATGGACAAATATGATCCTGATAAACGCGTCGGTCTGATCGTGGATGAATGGGGCTCTTGGCTGGCTGTGGAGCCAGGCACGAACCCGGGCTTCCTGTACCAACAGAACACAATCCGGGATGCGATGATCGCAAGTCTGACTTTGAATATTTTCCATAAGCATGCAGACCGCGTACAGATGGCGAATATTGCCCAAATGGTCAATGTGCTGCAAGCTATGATTCTGACTGAGGGCGCAGAAATGATCAAGACACCTACCTACCATGTGTTCGATCTCTATAAAAATCACCAGGACGCAACCCTTGTCGATGCGGATGGGGTCATTTCCGGCACGACCAGTTACACGGTATCCAAAAAAGACGGCGTCATGACGGCATCTTTCTGCAACTACAGTCTGACTGACACAGAAACCATCACGTTGAGCCGTGTCGACGGCGTATTCGGGGAAACAGCAGCAGAGGGCATCTTCGGAAACAGCACGGATGATCATAACTCGTTCGAAAATCCTGAAGCCGTTGCGAAACAAACATTCACTGATTTCGCGGTGGATGGCAACGAATTGACGATCACGCTGCCTCCGATGAGTGTCGTTTCCGTATACGCAAAGGAAAACTGACATGACCTGCAAAGGCTGCGAACGTAACAATCAGATGATGGAGATGGATATCGAGAGCGCCATCGATGAGCAACTGTCGATGGAGCTGAACCACGCCTCAAACGAGCTGCGGGACCAGCGGTTGTTTGTCTGTAGTGCGTGTCCGGCGCTTTCGGAGCATACGTGCAAGCATTGTGGCTGCTTCGTTCGCTTCCGTGCCAGTCTGCAGGACAAACGCTGCCCCTTGGGTAAGTGGTAACGCCATCCAGCTTAGGCACCGCTTTTGTATCAGCGTTTATATCAACAGGAATAGCTGCCGGCTTGCTGGTGGCTTTTCTTGCATCTTGACATAAAATCAGGTTGAAATTTGGATGAAATGGGGATAGATAATGATCAAACCATTGCTGCAACAACACCCGAGAGTGACAGTATCAGACAGCTTCTGGCTGAAGTACAGGCAACTGGTGAGGGAGGAAATGATCCCATTCCAATGGGATGTCCTCAACGACAGAGGGAACATCGTCATCGAAAGCGAAAGGGAGGATGCGACCATCCCGACGGAAAAAAGCCATGTGATCGAAAATTTCAGGATTGCGGCTGGACAGAAGGAAGGACACCATTACGGCTGGCTTTTCCAGGACAGCGATCTGTACAAATGGATCGAAGCGGCAGCCAACACAATCGCGTTGGAAAAGGATGAAGCTCTGGTCGCCCAAGTGGAGGAAACGATCGAACTCTTGGAAGCGGCGCAGGACGATGACGGGTATTTGAGTACCTATTATCAGATCGATGCCCCGCACCTGAAGTTCAGAAGGTTGTTCGAAAGCCATGAACTGTACTGCATCGGTCATCTGATCGAAGCCGCCATCGCTTATAAGGAAGCGACCGGGTCCGGTCGGCTGCTTCAGATTGCCGACAAAGCGATCGACTGCATCGAAGCGCATTTCGGCAAATCGGAAGGGAAAATCGACGGTAGCGATGGCCACCAGGAAATCGAACTCGCGCTTGTGCGGCTGTACGAGTCGACGGGCAACCGGAAATACTTGGATTTGAGCAGCTACTTCCTGGAGGTGCGCGGACAGAACCCACATTTCTTTGCGGAGCAACTGGAAGAAAATGATCGCTTGGGACTGCAGCAAGGGCCGAAGCCTGTCATCAATACCGTCTATCATCAAGCGCATAAGCCCGTTATCGAGCAGGATTCGGCAAGAGGGCATGCCGTTCGGTTGGTCTATATGGCGCAGGCAATGGCTGGGGCCGGTCGCCACAAGCAAGATGAAAAGCTGGTCGGCGCCGCGAAAAAAATCTGGGAGAATATCGTCCAAAAGCGCATGTACATCACGGGCGGCATCGGTTCGACGGTCCGCGGGGAAGCTTTCACCTATGATTATGATTTGCCGAACGATCTGATGTACTGCGAAACATGCGCGGCGATCGGGCTGCTGAATTTTTCGAATGAATTGCTGAAGACCGAAACCGACAGCCAATATGCGGACATCATGGAGAGGACACTTTACAACAGCATCATCAGCGGCATGGCCTTGGACGGGAAGCACTTCTTTTACGTCAATCCGTTGGAAGTCGATCCCCAAGCGAGCGCCGAGAATCCGGATAAGAGCCATGTGAAGGCGACGCGGCCTTCTTGGTTCGGCTGCGCCTGCTGTCCGCCGAACTTGGCGCGCACGCTGCCCGCTGTCGGGAGATACGCCTTCACGCAAAAGGAAGATGAAGTGCTGCTGAATCTGTTCATCGACAGCGAACTGGCCGGGGAGCAAGCCGGCGAACCTTACACAATTCGGCAAAAGCATACGGTATCGGAAACGGGCCAGACCGTAATCGCAGTTGAAAAAGCATCCTCCGAACAGCTGCGTTTGGGCATCCGTATCCCTTATTGGGCGGAAAATCCGGTACTGGTTGTGGACGGTCAAGAAACGGTTGCCGAAAGCAGCAATGGCTACACTTATGTGACCGTCATCTCCGATTCGATGGCTATCGAATTAACATACACCATCGCCATCAACGAAATCGAGGCGCATCCACTTGTCAAAGCGGATAAGGGAAAAGTCGCCCTGCAACGGGGACCTTTCATTTATTGCCTGGAAGAACAGGACAACGGGAAACAACTGCATCTGCTGGCATTGACCGGATCGGTCCGACCACGTTTCCGATCGGATAAGCTGCTCGGCGATAGCGTCTTCCTGGAAGCTGAAGGGGAGCTGCAAGTGATGGAAGATGGGTGGCAGGGCAAGCTGTACCGCGTTCATCAGAAACCGCAAACCATTCCCAAAATGCTCACGTTCATCCCCTACTACAACTGGGGTAATCGCTCTTTGGGAGAAATGCAAGTATGGGTCGATAAGGAGGATACGCATGTTTAGAAGCTACGCAGAAACACCACCAAAAGGTTGGAACAGCTGGGATTCTTTCGGAGCCAGCGTGACGGAAGAGGAAGTATTGGGCAACGCCGAAGTGATGGCGAAAAGTTTGAAGGACTACGGTTGGGAATACATTGTCGTGGATATCCAGTGGTATGAACCTCTCGCTGATTCCTGCGCCTATCATCCGTTCACCGAACTCCGTCAGGATGAATACAGCCGGCTGATCCCTGCCGAAAACCGATTCCCTTCGAGCAGAGGGGGACTAGGGTTCAAACCATTGGCGGATGCGGTCCACGCAATGGGTCTGAAATTCGGCATCCATACCATGCGCGGCATCCCGAGGCAGGCGGTGCATGGCAATAGCCCGATTTTGGGTACGCAAAAAACGGCCCGGGACATTGCGGATACAAATTCCATCTGCCCGTGGAACACAGATATGTACGGCGTGGACAACACGAAGGACGGTGCACAAGCGTACTACGATTCGTTGCTGGCTCTGTACGCTTCCTGGGGAGTCGATTTTCTGAAAGTAGATGATATCGCGGATTCGAAATTGTACGGAACGCACAGCGGAGAAATCGAGCTGATCCGCAAAGCCATCGACAGTTGCGGCAGACCGATGGTGTTGAGCCTCTCACCGGGACCCGCCCCGATCGAACGGGGTACCTTTTTCCAACGGAATGCCAACATGTGGCGGCTGACGGACGATCTATGGGACAATTGGGAGCAGCTGTACGACATGTTCGGACGCTGCGGAAAGTGGTCGGCTTTTGTCGGCCCCGGTGCTTGGCCGGATTGCGATATGCTACCGTTGGGCCATATCGGCACCCGGACCGCGGCTGACGGTTCGGAGGCGCGTATGACACGGTTCACGAAAGAGGAGCAGCGTTCTTTGATGACGCTGTGGTCGATTTTCCGTTCGCCGTTGCTGTTCGGCGGCGATCTGCGTAAGTTGGATGATTGGACGCATTCGTTGTTGAGCGAACCCTATCTGATCGATGCGCATCAGAACGGGCGCGATCCAAAGGAAGTGTACCGAAAGGAAGATTTGGTGATCTGGGTTTCCGAAAGTGATACCAGGAAATATGTGGCTTGCTTCAATCTTGCGGATCGTCCAGTAGGCTTGCCTGTTGCCGCCAGGGAATGGCTGCAGTCACTTGGTGGAGAACTGCATGAGGTATGGGCAAACAGGGCAGTTTCGGTGGCGGATGCGGAAACGGCTTTTATCGCTCCGCACGGTGTCGCTCTGTATATTTCTAAGTAAAGACAGAACGGAAACGGGAACGAATCGGACAACTTCCGTAAAGTGCTCCTATGCTTTTGGCGCAATTAACGATAAAATGGGAAGTATCATATACTCGTAAGTCCAGCTTCCTTTGCCCAAAAATAGACAAGGAAGAGGACGGGAATGCGCCATGGAGGGGATAAACCAATGAAAACCGTTCAAGTGAAAGATGTTGTCTTCAACGAAGGCAGGCCGAAAATCTGCGTGCCGTTGGTTGGGAAAACAAAACAGGAAATCATTGCTGCAGTCAAAATGCTGGAAAAAGTCGCTTTCGATCTGGCGGAGCTGCGCATCGATTTTTTCGAAGGGGTAGAGTATCCGGAACAGGTCGAAGCGTTATTGACCGAAATCAACAGCATTTACAAAAAGCCGTTGCTGTTCACGTTCCGGACCAAAAAAGAGGGCGGAGAGCGCGAGCTGAGCTTGGATCACTATTTTGAATTGAACCGTTTCGCGATCCGGAGCGGGCTGGTGGACATGATCGATCTGGAACTGCTCAGTTCGGAAGAAGACGTGATCAATTTGATTGCTGAAGCGAACGAAAAAAACGTGAAAGTCATTCTGTCGAGCCACGATTTCTTCCGCACGCCTCCTCAAAAGGATATCGTCGCAAGATTGGTGAAGATGCAGCAACTCGGGGCGGACATCACGAAGATTGCGGTCATGCCGCAGAGCGAGGAAGATGTCTTGACGCTGCTGGCGGCGACGTTGGAAATGAAAAAAACGAAAGCTGATCGCCCGTGCATCACGATGTCGATGGGCAAATACGGCGTCATTTCGCGCTTGGCCGGAGAACTGTTCGGTTCCTGCCTGACTTTTGCGGCGGCCAAAGATGTTTCTGCACCCGGTCAGGTATCTGTCCGCGATGTCCGTTCCATCCTGGAAATTCTGGCGCTGGATTAAGAACGTGCGGGCGGAACAGATCGGTTCGGAACTTTCGGATTTCCGCTCAGCTCCGGTGAAGCGTCGCTTGCCGGAGTAAACTGATCGTCAGCAAACGCAAATCCTGCGGAGCCTCCCTCATCGGAGAACGTAACCGAAAATGTAGGCGACCTCCTGCGAAGCCACCGTTCGCCGGAGGTCACACGTTTTTCTTCGATTTGGAGAACAAATGGATGGAGAACAGGACAAAAAAGCCACCCTGGATATAAGGATGGCTTTTTTGATGTCCGGAATGATTCATCGTATGCTCAGCTTCTCGGCTTAAAGCTGCTTACTTTCAACAAAATTTGGTTGATGCCAAGCAGCAATTCATCCGTCAATTCGATATCCACCGACTTGATGTTATCTTCGATCTGCTCTGGACGGCTGGCGCCGATGATGGCTGAGCTGACGCCGGGTTGGCGCAGAATCCAGGCTAGAGCCAGTTGCGGCATGGTTATTTCCAATTCATGCGCGATGGCTTCGATTTCTCCGATGGCTTCCAACAGGGACTCGTTTTCCAGATACTTTTGCATTGAACTGTTCAGTTTGCTGTTGGCGGCACGGCTGCCTTCCGGAACGTGTTGGCCGGATCTGTATTTGCCGGTCAGGATGCCTTGTCCCAATGGAGAAAAGACGACTTGCCCCATGCCATTGGCGACGGAGACGGGCAGCACATCGACCTCGATGTAACGCTCAATCATATTGTAGATCGGTTGGTTGGAAATGAGCGGCCGGAAATTATGCTGTTTTGCAATCTGGTGAGCCTCCTGGATTTTGGCGGCCGGCCATTCGCTGACTCCGGCATAAAGAATCTTGCCTTGACGCTGCAGATCATCGAGCGCCCAGAGTGTTTCCTCCATCGGTACGCTCGGATCGTAACGGTGGCATTGGTAGAGATCCAGATAATCCATGTCCAGACGCTTCAGGCTGGCGTCGCAGGCTTCGATGATGTGTTTGCGTGACAAGCCCCGGTCATTCGGACCATCCCCCATCGGGAAATAAACTTTGCTGGCGACGACCAAACTGGAGCGCCGATAGTCCTTCAGCACTTTTCCGAGCACGGTCTCAGCAGCACCCTTTTCATAAACGTTGGCTGTGTCGAAAAAGTTGATGCCGGCATCATAAGCGGTTCGGATGCATGCCTCCGCTGTCTGATCCGCTACTGATTTTCCGTAGGTCAACCAACTGCCCAATGCGATTTCGCTGACACGCAAACCGCTTTTCCCTAGATTCCTGTATTTCATCCACTCGTCCTCCTTGATTCATTTAATCAGACTTTGATGATAGCCGAAATAGCTTTCTGTCCTTATCATAAGCCACAAAATCGAAATCGCCAAAGGAAAAGGCCAACAAATCGAAAAAATGGAAGCGCTGCGATTCTTTTTGTATTAACGACAAAAAAAGGTATACTTGAGGTAAGGAACGGTGTCAAAGAACAGAAAGGATGGGGTCTATAAATGACGAACATAGACGAAAACATCAAGGCTTCGCTACGGATAGCGAATGCCAATCGGATGGTGGCGTTACCGGATGGCAGCATCATGCCGCAAATGGGGCAAGGAACATGGTACTTAGGTGAGGATCCTGCAAAAAGGCAAGAGGAAATAGAAGCTTTGCGTTTAGGTGTGGAATTGGGAATGACGTTGATCGATACAGCCGAAATGTACGGGGACGGGAAGTCGGAACGCTTGGTTGGGGAAGCGATCAAAGGCATCCGTGACCAAGTCTATCTTGTTTCCAAAGTGTACCCGCATCGAGCGAGCCGAAACGAGATTTTGGCTGCTTGTGCCGAAAGTTTGCGCAGATTGGATACGGACCACTTGGATCTCTATTTGCTGCATTGGCGAGGAAATGTGCCTTTGTCGCAAACGATAGCCGGAATGGAGCAGTTGAAGGCGGAAGGAAAGATCGGCAGATGGGGCGTTTCCAACTTCGACATCCATGATATGCAGGATCTTTTGTCGATGGAACATGGGAACCAGTGTCAAGTGAATCAAGTTTTGTATCATTTGGGCTCACGTGGGATAGAGTTCGATTTGCTGAAATGGCAACGGGAGCACAACATTCCGACCATGGCCTACTCGCCATTGGCTCAGGGAGGCAGGTTGCGCGAGCAATTGCTGGAGAGTGAAGAAGTGCAGAGCATCGCAAAAAAACACGGTGTCGAAGCACTCCAGATCATTTTGGCATGGTGCCTCATCCATCCAGATGTTGTAGCGATACCGCGATCTTCCAACCCCGACCATACGTATCTCAATGCTCAGGCGGCAACAATCCGGCTGGATGATGAAGATCTGAAACGATTGGATGCACGGTTCCCGGCGCCCACTTTCAAAACGGCGTTAGATATCATTTAAGGATGAAACAAATCGTTTCTTTTCTGAAACGAAAATCATTGTGGCAAACCTGTAATCAGAATGTAAGGGGATTCTCCGGAAGTGTCAGAGTTGTGCTAAAATGAACTCATGAGAGCGAAAAGCCCTTTCACGGAAGGTTGGAATGAAAGCCTTTCCTAACGGGTTGTGCGGAACTATAGCCGCTTTTTTAAGGAATGCATTGTCACGACAGAATTTTTGAGCCGGAAAGCAAAGAGAAACCAAAAATAGGAGGAAGCATGCATGTCGAAAGAAGCTTTGAAGATTGTTACGATTGGTGGAGGTTCCAGTTATACACCGGAATTGATTGAAGGATACATTTTAAGAAAAGATGAATTGCCTATCAAAGAAATTTGGTTGGTGGATATAGAAGCAGGCAAGGAAAAACTGGAAATCGTCGGCGCAATGGCGAAACGCCAAGTCGAGGCGGCGGGATTGGACTGGGAAGTCCACCTGACATTGGATCGTTTCAATGCATTGAAAGATGCGGATTTCGTAACGACGCAATTCCGTGTAGGTTTATTGAATGCTCGTATCAAAGATGAGCGCATTCCATTGTCCCATGGTGTTTTGGGTCAAGAAACCAATGGTGCAGGCGGAATGTTCAAAGCTTTCCGTACGATTCCGATCATCGGCCAGATCATTGCGGATATGAAAGTGCAATGTCCGGATGCTTGGTTGATCAACTTTACGAACCCTGCAGGTATGGTGACTGAAGCAGCCATCAAACATTTCGGTTGGAAGAAAACAATCGGCCTATGCAATGTTCCGATCGGACACCGCAAAGTCGCAGCAGAAAAATTAGCGATTCCTGAAGATGAATTACTGTTCAAATTTGCCGGAATCAACCACTTCCACTGGCACCGTGTCTGGGATGACAAGGGGGCGGAGCGCACAGATGAAGTGATCGATATGGTTTACGGACCGCAAAAAACCGAAGATGAGAACCATCTGAAAAATATCCACAGTGCGCAATTCCACTACGAGCAACTGAAGGACTTAGGCTTGCTTCCTTGCGGATACCATCGTTATTACTATATCGAAGATGAAATGTTGAAGCATTCTATTGAAGAATTCGAAAAAGGCGAAACGCGTGCGCAAGTCGTCAAGGCAACGGAAACACGCTTGTTCGAACTTTACAAAGATCCTGCTTTGAACTACAAACCGGAAGAATTATCGCAACGCGGCGGTACGCACTATAGCGATGCTGCCTGTGAAGTGATTGCGTCGATCCAAAACGACAAACGTACGGACATGGTTGTATCGACAGCCAACAACGGTACGATTCAAGACTTACCTTATGATTGCGTCGTAGAAGTTTCCGCCTTGATCACAGCTCATGGCGCAGAACCATACAACTGGGGTGAAATGCCTTCCGCGGCCCGTGGCTTATTGCAAGGCATGAAAGCGATGGAAGAAACAGTCATCCGCGCGGCCATCACAGGCAGCTATGGTGCTGCATTGCAGGCCTTCACAATCAACCCACTTGTGCCGGGCGGTACAACAGCCAAGACGTTGTTGGATGAATTGTTGTATGCACACAAAGAGCACTTGCCGCAATTCGCAGAGAAAATCGCTGAAATCGAAGCAAATCAACCGGAAACAGTCGCTTACGTCGATGAATTGATGAAATCAAACTAATTAAATGAGCGTGAAAAAGAGTGGCTGCCCTGTAAAAAAAAGGCAGCCACTTTTTTTGCGCGCAACTCCGGTGAACGCAGGCATCACCGGAGTTCGCCCAATATTTTGTCTTGTGTTCTTCGATGAGGAAGGCTTCGCCGGAGTTGGGACGAATCATCGTCTATGTCCTCCGGCGAGTGATGCCTGTCCGGAGGTGCGTCTGAATTTCCAGTTGTTTCCTCCCGCGAATCATCACACTCTCTTATTAAACGTGTTCTGAATCCCAGAAATCTCCGCCTAAGCTGCTATTACGTCACGGGTAAAAAGCGCCCGTTCTCGTAATCGCCTCTTAGTGCTCGTCCCCTCCCGCGAATCATCACACTCTCTTATTAAACGTGTTCTGAATCCCAGAAATCTCCGCCTAAGCTGCTATTACGTCACGGGCAAAAAGCGCCCGTTCTCGTAATTGCCTCTTAGTGCTCGATTTCTAGAGCGGGATTCATCACACTCTGTTTTAATCTTCAAGCACCATGATGCCGATTCCCAACAATCCGGGCCCGGTGTGGACACCCAATACTGGCGAGATTTGACCTTCAGCGTATATTTTGGCCCCAGCAACCAAGTCCTTCAGCTGGTCTTTCATAACGAGCATCTCTTCGTAGGCATCCCCATGGCAGATCGAAAGGTAGTAATTTTTGTGCTGACCCAGTTTTTCGCGGGTCATATCGATCAGTTTCTGGATGCTTTGTTTGCGGCCACGCACTTTTGCGACCGTGTCGTAGATGCCGTCTTCGTTGCAGGAGATGATCGGTTTGATGTTCAAGGCGCTTCCCAGGATTCCAGAAACTTTACCGATGCGGCCGCCCTTCATCAGATACTCCAAGGTGCCGACGCCGAAGAGGATAGTGGACTGTTTCACGGCTGCTTGTGTTTTCGAAACGACTTCCTCGAACGGAAGTCCCGCTTCGATCTGTTCGGCAGCGTAAAGTGCCACAAATCCTGATGCGATGGCGATATTCAGCGTGTCGATGACGACAATCTGCATGTCTTCGATATCGTCCGCCAATAATCTGATGGCTTGGCAGGTGCCGCTCAAACCGCTGGAAATGGCTGATACAATCACTTGATCGAAACCGTCCGCTTTGATTTTTGCGAAAGTGTCGGCAATCGTTTCCGGCAAAGGCAAGCTTGTCTTTGGAATTTCTTCCTGGAATCTTTCGTAGACTTGCTCCGGTGTGATGTCGACCCGATCGCGATAGCTAGCGTCTTTATAATTGATCATCAACGGTAAGATGTAGATGTGGTATTTGTCGAGCAACTCCTGTGGAATATCGTTGCAGGAATCGGCCAAGACGGCAATGGAATTAGATTTCATCATTTGTATTCTCTCCTTTTTGGGATGCGTGACTGACGCCATCGACCAATATGATTTTTTGTGTCAACAATTTCGAAGCAAGCGACAACGTGATCATCTTCAAAGCGATGTTTTCGCTGTGGATGTCCTCCAAGGTATAGGTGAAATGCTCTTTTTTATCAAGGTCGCGGAAAAGCATCCGGAAGGCGTATTCCAATTCCTGGCAGAAAGTGTCGAAGGCGATCTGGAATCCGCGGATGGAGACTTGCAGCTCCAGTCCTTTTTTCACCTCCGACAAAGGCAACACCTGCTTGAGCAAGGTGATGACGATCAGTTGAGCGATGTGCGTTTTGTAATATTTCTTTCTCTCGGGTTTATCGATCAGCTGCAGTTTTACGTAATTATTGATCATAGCCGGCGTGATGATGCGTTCTTCCTGGGTGGCATTCAGGAAACTTAATTGCTTTTCGATGATGGCGATCACTTGATCGCTGTAGAGGCCAAAATCAGGTAATTCGTCAAATCGGATGAATGTCAAGTTGAGCAGCTGTTGCTGATAGTCTTCCAATTCTGGTTTAAGTTTCACGGGACAACCTGCTTTCTGGACTGGGAAATTCAATCTAGTTTTCGACACTAGATGTAATGTTTTTCGTTACTAGATAAATGTACCAGTATTTGGCGGGAAATTCAATCTTGAAACTTCAGTGATAATTTAAATGGATTGCTTAAAGGAGCATTCCTTTTTATGAAAAGGATTGCATTTTGGTGTATTAAGGGTATAATACACTCAAACGTAACTATATAGGAGGTTGGAGTGTGAAAAAGAAAAAGTGGCTTTGGATGGGCATTATCTCAGTTGTAGCAGTGTTAGGGGTAATCTTTTTGCCGAATTATTTAGGGAAACCAGCAGAGGATGAACCGATAGTGGAAGAGGATCCGTATGGCATTGAATATTATACAGTGCCCGCGATAGAACAAATTTTTGTGAACGGTGTCGTTACGCCTGAACAATCTCAGGAGTTCTATCAAGAAGAAAACTTAGGTACAAGAGGGGATCTCCAAGTAGAAAATGGGCAAGTGGTGGAGGCGGGGACCTTACTGTACAGCTATACAAATGAAACAGTGCAGAAAGAAGTTACGCAATTGTATAACGAAGCTGCGCGGCTTGAGACGAACCGGGCGAATACAGCCTACAAACAGCAACTTGCCATTGATCGCTTCTATGAAATGCAGGAAGAAGAACGGGCTCAAACATTGGATGAATTGATAATGGACTTCAATTTATATGACTTGGATGCGCAAATCAAGGAAATATACAACAATATCTTATCGTTGGAAGAGTCCGTCTATACAGAAGTGACCGCACCATTCACCGGTAAAGTGGTTATTCCGGAAGAAAAGAAAGCAGATGTGCCTGTACTGACATTAATTTCGGAAAATTTTTATGTTGCGGGAACAGTGAATGAAAAAGATTTGGAAAAAGTAACGATTGGTCAAGTAGCTGATATTACGGTCGTTTCCAGTAATTTCACCACGGTAGGGAAAGTGTCTTTTGTCGATACAACACCTGCCAACACAGTGTCGGATCCATACACTCAAGGATCCTCTATGTCGAGTTACCCTGTGAAATTGAGTTTTGATTCATTAGAACGTATCGTGAATGGCTATCATGTGCAAGCAACCATCAACCTAGAAGAAAATCAAGTTGTTGTTCCCAAAGTAGCCATCCGTACAGACGGTGATGTGACATATGTCTTGGTAAATGATTTCGGTACTGTCACACGCCGCGTTATCCAAACGACTGAAGAGGCCGCAGAAGGTATCGTAGTAACAAGCGGATTAGAAGCACAAGACGAAATTATTGTTTCTTCTGAAGCGGATGTTCAAGAAGGTGATCTTTTAGATCCTGCTTCGATGGAAGTGGACCTGGAGGAGGAATAAGATGGAGGCAACAAAACGCAGGTCACTGATTCAGATGAAAGATGTGACCAAAAAGTTTGGGAAAGGCGAGTTAGAAACGGTGGTATTGAAAGAGATTAATTTGACTATTCATGAAGGCGACTTCTTGATGATTGTCGGTAAATCTGGAAGTGGAAAAACAACTTTGATGAATATGATTGGCTTTTTGGACCGCTTAACAACGGGTACCTATTCATTTTTGGGTGAAGACGTATCCCTGTTGAATGAAAATAAAAAATCCAGTATACGCAACAAACATTTCGGTTTCATTTTCCAACAGTTTTTCTTGATTGATTCTTTGAATGTCGCCCAAAATGTCGAGCTCCCATTGATTTATGCTGGCGAAGTGAACAAGAAAGACCGGTTGGAAGCTGCTGAGAAGTATTTAAGTTTAGTCGGTATTCCTGAAAAGATAAAAGCCAAAACCAAAGAACTTTCCGGTGGACAACAACAACGCGTCGCAATCGCAAGAGCCCTCATCAATGAACCGCTTCTCATTATGGCGGACGAGCCAACCGGAGCGCTCGATTCCGACACCGGAATTGGGGTGATGAGCCTGCTGCGAGAATTAAATAAGCAAGGGAAAACAATCATTATGGTAACGCATGACGAAGATTTATTGCAGTATGCAACGCGAATTATTCGGATGCATGATGGGAGTTTCGTGGAAGAAGGTGCCGTAAGATGATTCGTAATATCTTGCTCAGTACAATGTTGAGTCTCCGGGCACACAAGCTTCGCGTTTTTTTAACCATGGTAGGGATTATCATCGGAATTGCTTCGGTCGTGACCATTGCTGCACTGGGTGAAGGCGTGAAGCAACAAAGTATGGAATTGGCGAATACGACGGAAGCGAATGTTGTGACTGTGAAACACACAATCGCAATGAGTGATAACAGTGGAATGGGTTATGTGGAAGATGATTTTTCTTTTTCAAAAGCGGATATGCGACGGATTTCCCGGTTGGATGGCGTTCAGTCGGTTGTACCCGATTATGGTTCAAATGGTATGGCGATGGACTCGATTGACGTCAATTTGGATTATTTTGGAGCGCAAGCATATACGATGATGGTGCCGAATAAAAGCGAAAACCATATTTTGTATGGACGCGATTTTCAGCCTTCAGATGTAAACCGAGACATGATTATCTTATCTCACGATATATTGGATTACGGTATCGTGGTCGAAGATCCCGAATCGCTGATTGGTCAAGCTGTCAGTATCAATGGATTCATGTATGAGATTATTGGAATCAAGGAGCCCTACAACTGGGAGGACAGTAATCTCCTAAATACGGGTTATACATGGGAAGACGCTTATACGAGTGTCATTCCTCAAGCAGCTTACAATACTTTAACGCGCTCTAAGCCGATTAAATCATTGAAAGTGAAAGTGGCAGAAGGAATGGATAATGAAAGGGTCACAATGACCGTCTTGGAAAATCTGGTGGAAGCTTATCCAGAAGATGAGGGGGTCTTTGAACAAGATCGCTCCAATGAACAGATGATGGAAGAGGTCAACAGTTACATCAATGGAATCATGATGTTCTTGCTGGCCATTACAGCCATATCCCTATTTGTCGGTGGAATCGGTGTTATGAATATCATGTATGTATCTGTAACAGAACGGAGACGCGAAATTGGTATTCGTCGTGCAATCGGGGCTAAACCGAGAATGATTCTGTTGCAATTCTTATTGGAGGCAGCCTTTATTACGTTTCTTGGTGGGATTATCGGTTTGTTTTTAGGATATGGGATTGCGAGTTTAGTTGGTATGCTTTTGCAAATGCCGGTATTCTTAACGCCGACCATCATGATTCTATCCACTTCTGTATCAATCGGAACAGGACTTTTATTTGGGATTATTCCAGCTCTGAGCGCTTCAAGAATGGATCCGATCAAAGCGATTTACCAGTAAGCAAATAAGCAACCAAGCGAATCCAACCGCTTGGCTGCTTATTTTTTTCTATAATTCCGTTTCTACTACCGCTGTACCGAAATAGCGGGCGACTTCATGGGAAGCATGGGCATCGGAACCCATCTCATAGGAGAGGCCGATTTTTATCGCGTAAGCCATCATTTCCTTGTCCGGGTACGTTTTTCCGTAGTCCGGCTTGTCGATTCCGGCAAAGTTGTAATCAAGCGTGTATCCGTTCTCCTTCACCTTATCCAACAGCAACTTCCAGTCGATGGGGTCGCTGACGCTGTAGGCCTTTTGGAACTTGTGTATCAAGTTGATGTGGCCGATTTTTTTCGGGGTCAATTCTCCGTACGGGGATGCCAAGGCTTTTTTGACCGCTGCTTCGTAAAGTGTGTAAAGTGTTTCGTAGCCTATTTCTGCGCCTTTTTGCGTGAACGATTCGCGGTCCAAGTCGATACAGAAGTACTCTTCCGGAGCGAGCTGCACGAAATGCACGCTCAGGATCGAGTGAGGGACTGTCTCGGGATATTTTTCCAGAAAGGCACGTGTTTCCGGTTCCTTTCCTTCGAGGTAGTCCAACTCAAAACCGGCGTGGATTTCGATGATGCCTTGATACTTCTTGGCAAGTGTACGGACTTCGGCCAAGTAGGCATCGACATCCTCAGGTCGCATCGAACTGTCTTTGTCCGGAAGCGGATCTGCCATCGGTAAGGGAGCGTGTTCCGTGAATGTGAGGGACTCGAGGCCGGCCTCGATGGCAACCTTCACATAATTTTCCATTGCATCGGATGAACCGTGCAGGCAATAGGGGGTATGGACGTGTCTGTCGCTGAGCATATTTTATACAGCTTCCTTTCATCATAAAGTATCATCATTTTAGGATACATTATAGCAGCGTTCTATGGTATGATAACATCAACATCTAATGGTATTCTAACGATATTCTAAGGATAACAGACGACTTATCAAAAAGAAATGGGAGTGAGACAGTTTGGACGAAATGATGACCAATGAATCGTTGTTAGCGAAGAAACAGAGAGAGATGGGGTTTCTCCATCATTTCCACCACTTAGGGTACGATCTGATCGACCTGGGAGTCGTAGAGAAATTTGAGTGGACACAACTGTCTCATGATGACTTGCACCTGATGCTGAACCGGCACAAATGGCAAAGCGGCGATAAACTGTTCGCCTTGCGCAGTGACTGGACGAATGCCATCGTGAGATACCGCAAGCAATACCATTTACGCGCCGATAAAATAGCCTACTCCGGTCCGGTCTATTCGCTGCTCAAAGAGCGCCACCAATTGGGTGTGGAAACATTTACCGACTCGATTCCGAAGCAAATCGAGGTTCTGGGCGATATGATCACCTTCATGGAGAAGGAATTGGAACTTTCCTTATCGGTTGCGGTAGTCAGCCATAATAAATTACTGAAAAAAATTCTGAGCCCGCGGGAGTTGGAAGATGCTTCTGTCCGCAAGTTCATCTGCGAAAGAAACCAGGATGCCTTGAAGCATCGTTTGGGTGCGGACCATCCGCTGATCGGTCTGATGGACCAAGCGCCTACCGAACAGGCCGGCTATCTGAAGGAACACTATCCTGAACTGACGGGACATTTGAATGAATTGGCGGAATGGGAAGCGACGCTGAAGAGCAAGAACGTAGATTACGTCTACGCGGATATGCTGGCGTTGCCGAACCAATCCTATTACAAGGGAATCTTTATTCAACTGTACGGAGAAAACCAAACGGAACCTGTAGCGTCGGGCGGTCAATACACAAGCTCTTCCAAAGCATTCGGAATGGCCATCAACAATTAACGGAGGGAAAAAATGATTACTATCGCGCTATCAAAAGGCAGACAGCTTAAGGATTTCATCCAATATTTGGATGAAATCAACCTGACGGAATGGTCGACAGCATTGAAGTCCGTTTCTCGGGAATTGGTCATTCAGACAAAGGATACCCGCTTCATTTTGGTTAAAGGGGAAGATGTCCCTGTATATGTGGAGGAAGGGATCGCGGATCTGGGCATCACCGGAAGCGATATTCTGATCGAGCAGAACTGCAACATCAACAATCTGATGGATTTGCCATTCGGCTATTGCCATTTCGCCATCGCCAGCAAAGAGAAGAAGGACGTTTATCCAGTAGTTGCAACAAAGTACGTGAACTTCACCAGACAATATTTTGATTCCATCAAGCAACCCGTGAAGATCATCAAGCTGAATGGGTCCGTAGAATTGGCCGCGACCATCGATATGGCGGATGCAATCATGGATATCGTCCAATCCGGCAAAACCCTGCATGATAATGGCTTGAGCGAGCAGGTCCGACTTGACGACATCAACGCACGCCTGATTTCGAATAAGCATGCTTATTTTTCCAAATATGATGAAATCCAGACTATAATCAATCAATTGAAGGTGACGAATAATGTACACAACTAAAACGTTCAAGGAAGTATACAAAACAAAAAATACAATCGACTTTTCGAAGACGCAGGCTGTCATGGAAATCATCCAGACGGTTCAGGAAAAAGGCGACGCTGCGCTGTTCGAATACGCAAAACGTTTCGATGGGGCGGACATCACGGAATTGGAAGTGCCGCAGAGCGTCATCAAGGAAGCTTATGACAGCTTGGATGCGGTCTTGCGCGCTGCTTTGGAGGAGGCCCGCGACAACATCACGGTCTACCAGGAAAGCATCAAATGGCAACAGTCTCCGGCAGGGGAACTGTACCAGAAGATCCATCCGCTGAACAAAGTCGGCATCTATGTGCCGGGCGGTAAAGCGAGCTATCCTTCCACAGTTCTGATGACTGCCGTTTTGGCCAATGTAGCCGGCGTAAAGGAAACGATCGTCGTGACCCCACCGCAAAAGACCGCCATCAACCAAGCAACTTTGGCCGCTTGCTATATCTGCGGCGTGACCCACGTTTATCAAGTGGGCGGCGCCCAAGCCGTGGCTGCCTTGGCTTACGGTACGGAAACCATTCCGCGCGTCGACAAAATCGTCGGACCCGGGAACCAATATGTCGCCTTGGCCAAAAAATTGGTCTACGGAGATGTCGGCATCGATTCGATCGCCGGACCATCCGAAATCGTTGTAGTCGTTGATGAAACGGCGAACAACGAATGGGTTGCCATCGACCTGCTGGCGCAAGCCGAGCACGATGAATTGGCCCGCACTTTCCTTGTCTGCGACAACGAAGAAAAATTGGCCGCCATTGAAGCCGAACTGCTTGTCCAAAAAGCGAAACAAAGCCGCATCGAGGTCATCGAGGAGAGTTTGAAGCACAATCACTTCCCGATTTTGACGAGCGGTAAAGAAGAGAACATCGAAGTCGTGAATCTGATTGCAGGCGAGCACGTCTCGATCCAGACAAAAGACGCAGAAGATTACATTGATGCCATCGAAACAGCCGGAGCGATCTTCATCGGCGAATATTCGCCTGAAGCGATCGGGGATTATGTTGCCGGACCAAGCCACGTGCTGCCTACCGGAGGGAATGCCCGCTTTGCGAACGGCTTGTCCGTAAATGACTTCCTGCGCCCGAACTCTGTTTTGAACCTGAAGAAAGAAACGTTCCAAAAAATGGCCCCGGCCGGGATGCTGATTGCGACTGAAGAGTCACTGCAAGCCCACCACGATTCCCTGGCTGTCAGAATGGGGGACGAGAAATGATCCGCATCAACAAAAATGAAAGTCCGATCCGGGCGCTGACAAATGAAGAAATTGCCGAAATAGCTGTATCGACACGCTTCCAGGAGTATACGGACGATGCCATCGACCGCCTGACGGAAGCGTACGCCGCTTTCCACGGAGAAGATCCAGCCCTGATCGCTTTTGCCAACGGATCGGATGAGTGGATCCAGAAGTGCACAATCCTTTTGGGGGACGGGCCGATCCTGATGCTGGAGCCGGATTTCGTGATGTACGAAGAGTATGCCGCGCAATTCCAGCGCGAAATCATCAAAGTGCCGTGCCGAGCGGATTATTCCTTTGACTATGACCAAGTGTACGCTGTCATCGAGAAGGAAAAGCCTTCCTATTTCATCGTTTCGCAACCGAACAACCCGTTGGGCGGGCTGCACCCTGCAGCTTTCATTCAAAAAACGGCAGATCTGCTGGCTGACTCCGGCGGCTATCTGATTTTGGACGAGGCTTACATGGATTTCGTGGACAATCCACCGGCGCGTCCGGTCGGTGACCACGTCATCCTTTTGCGTACCTTGTCAAAAATCTACGGCTTGGCCGGCCTGCGCATCGGCATCGCCAGTTCGACGGAAAAAACGATGCAGTTGTTGAACTCCATCGCGCATCCGTATCCGCTCAATACTTTATCTTTGAGCATAGCGGCCTACTTACTGGAGCATCCGGAACGTTTGCGGGCCTTCATGGCTGATCAGCGCCGGCTTTCCGCCAAACTGAAGAAAATCTTCAATGAAGGTGTAGCGGATATTCTTTCCGTGCTGCCGAGCGAGACGAATTTCGTCTTCACTTACGGTGAATTGGCGCCGTCTTTGGGCCAATGGATCATCGACCACGGCTATCAGCCGCGGACTTATGAAAAATCAGGCATCCCGTGTATCGAAACGGCTGTGCGTTACTCGATCGCCACGGATGAACAGTTGGATGCCTTAGGCGAAATCATCAGAGAATGGAGAGAACAGCTGTGAGCGTATCAAAAGAGCGCATTACCAAAGAAACGAAAATCGCCATCACCTTGAAACGAGGCTTAGAACCATCCGTCATCAACACAGGTGTGGGCTTCTTGAACCATATGTTGGATCTGTTCGCTTTCCATGGCCACTTCGTTTTGGATGTGCAGGTGGACGGCGACACAGATGTGGACGATCACCACACAACCGAGGATGTCGGGATCGTATTGGGCCAGCTATTGGCTGAATTGGGTCAGGATAAAGGGGCAATCAATCGCTATGGGAGTGCCTATGTGCCGATGGATGAAACCTTGGCCCGTTCCGTCATCGACATCAGTGGCCGTCCTTATCTGAGCTTCAATGCCTCGTTTTCAAAAGAAAAAGTCGGCAGCTTTGATGTGGAATTGGTTGAAGAATTTTTCCATGGATTGGTCATCAATGCCCGTTACACGGCACATATCGACTTGATCCGCGGCGGCAATACGCACCATGAAATCGAAGCCATCTTCAAAGCTTTTGCGCAAAGCCTGCGCATCGCGATGGCCGATTCCGACGTGCAGCGCTTGCCTTCCTCAAAAGGAGTGATCGAATGATAGCAATCGTTGATTATGGTTTGGGGAACATCGCGAACCTGACGAACGCCATCCGTTTTCTGGGCTATGAAACGATCTTGACGCATGAAGAAGCAGAATTACGCAAGGCGGATGTCATCGTCCTGCCGGGTGTGGGACATTTCAAGGATGCCATCGAGCGGATCGATGCAATCGGTTTGCGGGAACTGCTGACTGAGTTGGAGCAGACAAAGCCGTTCATCGGCATCTGTCTCGGGATGCAACTCCTGTTTGAGCACAGCGAAGAAGGGGATGTCGATGGGTTGGGCTTTTTGCCGGGCGAAGTGAAATACATCGTCAGCGACTTGCCGGTTCCGCATTTGGGCTGGAACAATCTGCATTCAAGCCATCCAGGTTTGGATAAGGATGTCTATTTCATCCATTCCTACAAGGTAGTGACCGACGAAAATGTTGTGGCAACGGCGGACTATGGCCAGGAAATCGTGGCGATCGTCCAGAAGGATAACGTCATCGGCATCCAGTTCCACCCGGAAAAAAGCGGGGATTACGGTCTGGAAATTTTGAACCAAGCTTTGCAAGGGGGATGGAAATAAATGATAGAGATTTGGCCGGCGATCGACTTGATCGACAACAAGAGTGTCCGTCTGACCGAAGGAGACTACGGCACGAAAGAAGAAATGCAGCGCACGCCTCAGGAAGCCATTGCTTTTTATGCGCAATTTGAGCAAGTGAAGCGCATCCATATCGTGGATCTGATGGGCGCTTTGAACCAAAAACCGGAAGAGACGCCGTTCATCGAGCAACTTTTGCAACAGAGTGCATTGCCTGTCGAAATCGGCGGGGGCATCCGTTCCGAAGAAACCATTAAGCACTATTTCGAAAAAGGCGCCAGCTATGTGATCGTCGGGACGAAAGGGCTACAGGATCTGCCGTGGCTGGCTGAGATGACGGCGAAATACCCCGGCAAGATCTACCTGGGGCTGGATGCTAAAGGCGAACTGGTCGCCGTGAACGGCTGGACCGAAACGGGCCGCCAGACCATCTATGATGTCGTGGAAGCGACGAATCCGATGGCCTTGGGCGGCATCATCTATACGGATATCTCGAAAGACGGCAAGATGGCCGGACCGAACTTTGAGTTGACGGGCAAGCTTGTCGAGCTCTCGACCCATCCCATCACCGCATCCGGCGGCGTCCGCAACATCGAAGACATCAAAAAATTGGAAGCTTTGGGTGTGGCGGCAGCGATCGTCGGCAAAGCGGCCAATACAGATGCTTTCTGGGAGGGCTTGGCATGATAAAGAAACGGATCATTCCCTGCCTGGATGTGAAGGACGGCACCGTCGTAAAAGGGATCCAATTCAAGGGATTGCGCGAAATCGGCGATCCGGTCGAACTGGCGAAGCGCTACAATGCTTTGGGTGCGGATGAACTGGTCTTTTTGGACATCTCCGCAACCGAAACCGGGCACAACTTGATGATCGATGTCATCCGCAAAACGGCGCAACAGCTGTTCATCCCGATGACGATCGGCGGCGGCATCAAGTCGACGGACGACATTTCCCGCTTGCTGAACGCTGGAGCGGATAAAGTCAGCCTGAACTCATCGGCTTTAGCGAATCCGCAACTGATCAAAGAAGCCAGCGACAAGTTCGGCAGCCAATGCATCTGCATCGCTGTCGATGCGAAATGGGAAGCCGACAAAGAGGAATGGTATTGCTATACCCACGGCGGCAAAAAACGGACCGACATCAAAACGTTGGACTGGGTGCAGCAAGTGGAAGCACTAGGAGCCGGCGAATTGCTGGTCACCAGTATGGATTATGACGGCATGAAGCAAGGCTTCGATCACCGTTTACTGAATAAAATCCAAGCTTTGGTCTCGATCCCGGTCATCGCTTCCGGAGGCGGCGGCAATGCCCAGCATTTCGCCGACTTATTCAAGGAAACGGATGTATCGGCCGGATTGGCAGCTTCCATCTTCCATGATGAAGAAGTGTCGATCGCCGAAGTGAAAGAATGCTGCACGGAGAATGGAGTGGATATGCGCAATGTCTAAATACGATGCACTAGTGCCTGACTTTACGAAAGGGTTATTGACTGTCGTTCTTCAGCACTTTACGAACAAAAATGTTTTGATGGTCGGCTTCATGAATGAAGAGGCCTTCGAATTGACGAAACGGGACGAGGTTGTCTGGTTCTTTTCCCGAAGCAAGGACAGACTCTGGAAAAAGGGCGAGTCCAGTGAGCATTACCAGTTCGTCAAGGACATGTACCTGGACTGCGACCAGGATGCGTTGCTGATCATGGTCGACCCGGCCGGACCGACTTGCCACCGCAATACGGAGAGTTGTTTCGATGTCCCGGTTGCTTTTGGTCTGGATGACCTGGAAGAGACCATCCGCCAACGCGCTGTCGGACACGATGAAAAGTCCTATACAAACTATCTGCTGGACAAAGGCACAGATAAAATCGCCAAGAAATTCGGCGAAGAAGCCTTCGAAGTCGTCATCGGCGCGAAAAACCACGACAAAGAAGAAGTCGCCAGCGAAACGGCAGACCTGCTATATCACCTCGGCGTACTCCTGTACGACCAAGGCGTCGACGTAGCCGATGTGACCAAAGTCCTCATCGAACGCCACCAAAAGAAAAACAACTTCAAAGGCGAAAGAAAAGATGTAGATAATTACTAGGATACGATGAATTGCGGGTAGGGGATGAGCACTAAGAGGACATTACGAGAACGGCCGCTTTTTGGCCGTGACGTAATGTCAGCTTAGGCGGAATCCCCTGCAATTCAGAGTTCAACTACTAGGATACGATGAATCCCGTCCTTGTTTTATCCGATAACCGGAGCTATCCCTTGACAGAAGGGGCCGTTTCGGTTATTTTTTGTCTTGAAGAGATAATATTTCTATATCAAACATAAATGGGGCGATGACGATGAATGTGTTGGCTGTTGAACTGTCTATGCGGCTTTTTGATTCCAATTCTCTGAAGGATAAGCGTAGCGTTGTGAAAAGCATCCTTGCCAAGATGCATCAACGGTACAATGTCAGCATTGCGGAAGTATCGGCACAAGATATGCTGAACCAGGCCGTCATCGGGTTGGCGGTTGTCAACAGTTCGCGGGTCCTCTGCCAAAAAATCGTGGATAAAATCATTGAGGAAATCGAATCGAACTATCCTGTGGAAATCTACCAAATCAACGAAATCGAATGAGAAAAGTAAATAGGGGCTGTATCAGAACCAGCGTAGCACTCTCTGGATCTGATGCAGCCCTTTTTGTTGCTATTAGCACTCTGGTTGTCCGATTCAATCGGATTACCGGACAACTTTCGCTCTAGTTATGGCTGCTGCCTGCAGAATAGGCCGTCTACGTATGAGACAGCCCGTTGATCCGTTATTTGAAGACTTTAAGGAGCTCGTAGCGGAAAGAAATATATGTGTAATTTTGACGATTGTACATCTCGCGCGCCGTATCCGCTGCATCAGCCACTAAAAGGACGGTCTTCCCGTCGGCATGATCCATCACGAATTGCTGCAGAGCCGTTCCAATCCCTTTACCCCGGGAATCTACAGCAACGTGAAAGTTATCGATTTCAATACTTTCCTCTTTCAGATAAAGGTCGATGGAACCGACCGCTTCATCGGAGCGCAGGGCCACGATGGGACGGAAAGCTGGATTGTCGAATTTAGCTTGGGTGTAGGGCTGCTTTTGTTTTGCGAATTCCTCGCTGACTTCCTTGTCTGCCCGTGCGGACAAAGCCAGATAGGCGCTGCGGTTGTCGGCGTTCACCCATTCCACTTTGACATCGGAAGGTGTTTCATCAATCCGCGTCGGCTCAAAGGTTCCGGGAGGGGCCGCGTACAGTTCCAATACATCGAGGCTGAAGTCGTTCGAACCCAGATAGGAAATGATCGGCTGCGGAATTTCGCAATCTTCGGGCCAAATGAATTTTATGAAATCCTGGTTATCTTTTTGATGCGCTGATTTCAAATAGGCTTCCGCCTCGATGAATTCAGCGAAGGTTGGCACGCGATGGAAAATCACGTAATTTTCGATATACATAAAAAGGGCCGTTTCATTGTGATAGTGAGTGTACAGAGAGGTTTCTTTGACTACTGACTTGCTATGTTCGATATCCTTGAAAGAAAAGGTCATTTTTGGACTCCTTAAAAAAGAAAAATTGATGCACGCTTCAAGATATGATAGCATAGGAAAGGAATTTGTTACAATAAGCTGAAACAACATATGCGGTGGAAAGCGCTAGGGATAACTGACTAAAAAGCAGCATCTTCTGCGAATTTCATTTTTATAAAGGTTCATAGGCTTATGTTTTGTAAATAGATAGGAGATATAAATGAGAGATTATCAAAAATTGTACGAAAACATAAAGGCTTTCCATAAACTGAAGCCTTGGGAAATAATGAAAGACACAGACGTGGTCGGGATCAAATATTCCGACCGCAAGGAGCCTGTATTCTTTGCTTTGGACGGGTTGGACGAGGACAGCATCGGATTGAGCGTCTTCCGGGACGTTTCGGAATACATCCTCTACTTGGATTTGTTGGAGTCGGAGTTCGCGGAAGCTGATGGCAACGGGGAATACACTGAGAAGTTGAAAAACATCAGACTGGAATTCGTCGACCGAAACAAACTGGAAGAAATCGATTATAACCGTATCCGCACAACGGATGTCAAATTCCGCGGAAAAAAAGCTTGGCCGGAGCTGCTGGATTTCACGCCAGGACTTGTTCCGTGGTCGGCTACCGAAGAGGACATCACTCTTTTCGAACGCGTGCTGGAGAGCTTTTTAGAAATGTTCCCTATCTACAGCAAACTGGACTTTGACAAGTCCTTTGCGGCAGATGACGTTCCGACGCGCTACTATTACCAAGCAGGTACAAAAGACAGTGTCTGGAAATTGAAAGAAGAGCATATTCTGGCGTTCTTGACCGGCGGTGAATTGACGAAAGGTCCGTATGATCTGATGCTTTCTCAGTTTGAAATCCGTCGTTTGATGATGGAGAAGAAAACCTTCTTAAGAAATACCTTCGAAATAGACTTATTTTATTTGCCGCAACCAATCACCTTCAAAGAAGGGGAACGGCCGCGCTTTGTGAAGATGATGGCCATCGCGGATAAAAAATCGGGAGAAGTACTGCTGGCGACTGTCCTGGCGTCCGATAAATCGCGCGATATCCAATTCGAATTGTACAAATATCTGTTTGAGGCGAAAGTTTTTCCCGCAAAAATCGAAATGCGCGGGGACAGCGTGTTGGAAACTTACGAGATGTTGGTTCCCTTGCTGGATGAGTTGGACATCGCACACGCTGAAAAGAGCAGATTACGGAAAATCGAGGCTTTCCGAAAAAGCTTATCGGAAGATATCTTCTGAGAAATAGTTTATTTTTCTGAAAATAACAGCACAAGAAACAAAACAATTTTTGAGTTGCATAAAATTGTTTTGTTTTTTGTTTTTTTCAAAATAAATGGTAAAATAGTTAACAAGAAAACGAACTCATGCACGCCTCAGAGCTTATTTTGTTCCGGATAAAGGGGTTTTTACGTGTTTAATCAAGAAAATGTGAAATTACTGACGAATACAGAATTAAAGGTATACGAGTACATCGTGCAGCGTACCCAAAAAGTGATCCGTATGAGCGTTCGCGAGATAGCTTCCGAGACTCATGTGTCGCCGGCAACGGTTACGCGGACCATCAGCAAGCTAGGGTTTGAAAATATCTGGGAGTGCAAGTTGCATCTGAAGGAAATGGACAACCGCAAACACAATAAGAAGGTATTCGATACCTCGGAGATCGTTGAGGAGTTTTTCAGCCGTTCCATGCAATCGGAATACGAAGAAAAAATACAGGATGCAGTCAAAATGATAGCCAATTCCGACGTTGCCCTCTTTTTTGGCATAGGAACTTCTGGCCTGATCGCTGCATACGCATCCCGGCAATTTTCGAATCTAGGTCAAAGTACTTTCCATATCCAAGATCCATATTATCCATTTCATTTGATCAGCAGGCAATATACAAATACAGTGGCAATCATTTGCTCCGTCTCTGGAGAAACAGAAATCATGTTAAGGAAGACTGGAGATCTGAAGAGTTTAGGAAGCAAAATCATAAGCATCACGAATTCCTCTACCAATTCTTTGGCTAGACAGTCAGATATAAACCTGGCCTATCATTTGACACCTGAATACGTCGACGAAGAAGTAAACGTGACTTCGCAGTTACCGGCCGTTTTTTTGATTGAAACACTGGCAAGACGCAATTATAATTACATGCAACAAATGCTTAACAACAAGCTTTAGCAGATTTTTCGTTTGAAACAAATCGTTTCTTTTATGAAACAACATTCCAAAAGCTGGTCATTGTTCCTTTACGAGATGAAACTGTTTACATTTCGTTCACAAACCCTATAATAAGCTTATATTGAAAAACAGAAAGCGCATCCGCAACTGTAAAACCGCTCTTTTTAAGGAAAGAGCATTTGTTTTCCAAGTGGATGTAACCGCTTAAAATATGTGGGCTTGCCCATTGTAAAGCGATTGGAAGGGATGAGAGCATGTATCATAAGAAATTGAAGCCGTTTAAAGAAGGTTTTTTATGGGGATCCGCAACTAGTGCCTATCAAGTTGAAGGCGCTTGGGACGAAGATGGTAAAGGCCCATCGGTTCAGGATGTGAAGGAAATCGTTCCCGATACTTCCGATTTTAAGGTAGCCACTGACCATTACCACCACATGCAGGAAGATATTGCTTTGTTGGCAGAGATGGGCTTCAAAACCTATCGTTTCTCGATTTCATGGTCACGGGTCATTCCTGACGGGGATGGAGAAGTCAATCCGAAAGGCCTTCAGTTCTACAGCGATTTGGTTGATGAATGTCTGAAATACGGTATCGAGCCTCTAGTGACGGTCTACCACTTTGACTTGCCGCAAGGACTTGCTGAAAAAGGTGGCTGGGAAAACCGCGCCACAATCGATGCTTTTGTCCGCTACTGCGATGTCCTCTTCGATAACTTAGGAGACCGCGTCAAATTATGGCTGACGATCAATGAACAGAACATGATGATCCTGCACGGCGCTGCAGTCGGTACAGGTGAAAGCACTCTGAAATCCTTGTACCAACAAAACCACCACATGCTTGTTGCACAGGCGATGGTGATGAACAATTGCCACGAAAAATTGCCGAATGTGAAAATCGGACCGGCACCGAACATTTCGGCGGTCTATCCGAAATCGAACAACCCGGCGGACGTCCAAGCAGCCGATCTGTATACCGCAATCCGTAACTGGCTTTATCTTGATATCGCCGTGTATGGTGTATACAATCACCAAGTGTGGGCTTACCTGGAAGAAAATGAGGCTTTGCCAGATATGGAGCCGGGTGACTTGGAGATACTGAAATCCGCGGAATGCGACTTCATCGCCTTCAATTACTACAACAGCTCGACTGTTCAAGCCTATCCGGTCGGAACGGAACGCGCAACAGGCAAAAAAGATCAGCAGTTATCAGATAGCCAAGAAGGATTCTTTGCAGGATCCGACAATGAGCATCTTCCTTATACAGAATTCGGTTGGCAGATCGACCCTACTGGATTCCGCACGACGATTAACCAAATTTACTCTCGTTATCGCAAACCCCTGATCGTTACTGAAAACGGTTTAGGCGGTATTGATAAGCTGGAAGATGGGAAGGTCCATGATCATTATCGGATCGACTATCTCCGCAACCATATCGAACAGATGAACCTGGCTGTTACGGATGGAGCAGATGTGTTCGGCTACTGCACCTGGAGTGCAATCGACCTCATCAGTACCCACCAAGGGTTCCGCAAGCGCTATGGCTTTGTTTACGTCAACCGGGAAGACTTCGATCTGAAAGATCTGAAGAGATACCGGAAAGATAGTTTCTATTGGTACAAAGGAGTGATCGCGTCAAACGGGGAGAAACTGGAAGGTTAGATGTAGAAAGCAAGGAAAGTTTTTCGCTCCAACCGTTGTTGATAAAGAACAGCGGCAAATGAAGGCGAAAGACGAAGGCCCATTGTTCTGAGACTGACTGGCAGAATCCGGACAAGCAATCATATCAATTTATTTTACTGTTTTCGGAGACGGCACGCTGTCTTCACAAGTGTTCCTAACAGAGGAGGATTTTATTATGGATAAATTCTTAGATACATTACAAGAAAAATTAGGACCAATTGCTTATAAATTAAGCTAAATTAAACGAAAACCGTTACCTTTCAGCAATCAAGAGTGGGTTCTTCGGAGCAATGTCCCTACTGATCATCGGATCGATTTTCCTGTTGTTCGCTAACTTGCCGATTCCTGGTTACGCCGACTTCATGGCAGGTATCTTCGGTGCCAACTGGACAGAATTCTTCATGGTTCCTTATAACATGACAATGAACATCATGACATTATTCGTTATGATCGGGATTTCCCAAGATTTGTCAAAACACTATGACTTGGATGATCTGGCAGGAATCATCTACGGTATCGTAGGATTCCTTATCTTGACTCCAACACTATTGAGCGCAGACGATGCATCAGGAATCCCAATGGGTAACTTGAGCGCAAGCGGATTGTTCCTTGGTATGATGAGTGCAGTATTCGCAGTTGAAATCATCCGTTGGGTATTGGCTCGCGGCTGGAAATTAACCATGCCTGATTCGGTCCCATCAAACGTTGCTAAATCATTTGACGCTTTGATCCCAGGATTATTCGTCATCCTGATCTTCAACATCCTGCGTATGGTATTCGCTTTGACACCATACGAAACAGCGCAAGCGTTCATCTTCGAAATCATTCAAGCGCCACTGACTAGTTTAGGCGCAACATTGCCTGCAACTGTGCTGGTGCTGATTTTAGAAACACTTTTGTTCTCGTTCGGACTTCACGGTCCAAACATCTTGGGCGCTATCATGAATCCGATTTGGTTGTCTTTGACAGCTGGAAATGCAGATGCATATGCTGCCGGTACTGAATTGCCGAATATCGTCAACGCCCAATTCTATGCAAACTTCATCAAACTTGGTGGTGCAGGTTCAACAATTGGTTTGGCATTGCTATGCTTGTTCGTAGCCAAATCGACTCAATTCAAAACACTCGGAAAATTAGCATTCGGACCTGCCATCTTCAACATCAATGAACCGTTGATCTTCGGTATGCCAATCGTATTGAACCCAATCTTGATGATTCCGTTCATTTTGACTCCGGTAATCTTGGCTATTCTTACTTACTTTGTGATGAGCATCGGTCTGGTTCCACTTACGAACGGGGTAAACATTCCTTGGACAACTCCTCCGCTATTTTCTGGTTTCTTGATCAGCGGCTGGAGAGGTGCTGTATGGCAAATCGTCGAAACAGTCATCAGTGCTGCAATCTTCTATCCATTCTTCAAAATCGAAGACAACAAAGCATACAGTGTTGAAATCGGTGAACTTGAAGCTGATGCTTCAGGAAACGTAGTAGCATAATCATATAACGTCAAAATGAGCCCCTTTCATAGGGGCTCAAATTAGATATAAGGATGGGGAAATCTTATGGCAGACAAAACAATCATGTTAGTATGTGCAGCTGGAATGAGCACCAGCTTACTAGTATCAAAAATGCAAAAAGCGGCGGTGGCACAAGGATTGGACGCTGATATTTTCGCAGTATCCGCTTCAGAAGCAGACGCACATTTGGCTAAGAAAAAAATCGATGTCCTGATGCTGGGACCGCAAGTCAAATACATGAAGAAACAATTCGAAGATAAAGTTGCCGGCACGGACACCAAAATGGATGTTATCAACATGCAGGACTACGGCATGATGAACGGCGAAAAAGTATTGAAAACAGCCCTCACTTTGATGGGACTATAATAAAAAGACTAAGGAGTTTATAACATGGCAGAACCAAAAAACCTGGATGTCATCATGCAGTTGATCATGCATGGGGGCGATGCAAAAGGAAATGCGATTGAAGCGATCGAAGCGGCAAAAGCAGGAGACTTTGCATTAGCAAACGAAAAAATCGGCGAATCGGAAAAAGCATTGGTGGAAGCCCACCATGCGCAGACCGGTCTGTTGACACAAGAAGCATCTGGAGATGCAGTGGAACTGTCATTATTGATGGTCCATGGACAAGATCATTTGATGACGTCCATCGCATTCAAAGACTTGGCGAAAGAAATCGTCGAAATCTATGAGAAAATCGCAAAATAATCACTAGACACCAAACATAGATGGACCATGAACCTCTCATAGGATTGATGGTCCATTTTGCATTTTGAACATAAAAAACTAAACAGAAAGTGGGTTATACTATGCAGCACAAGAAAATGAAAGATTTTCCGGAAGATTTCCTATGGGGTTCTGCCTCGGCCGCCTATCAAGTCGAGGGAGCTTGGGATGAAGATGGAAAAGGTGCATCTGTCTGGGACACCTTTGTCAGGATTCCCGGCAAGACGTTTAAAGGAACGAACGGGGATGTAGCAGTTGATCACTACCATCGTTTCAAAGAAGATGTTGCATTGATGGCTGAACAGGGGCTGAAGGCTTATCGTTTTTCGATTGCTTGGAGCCGTATCTTCCCTCACAACATGAATGAAACGAACGAAAAAGGTCTGCAGTTCTATGATGATCTAATTGATGAGTTGCTGGCGAATCAAATCGAACCGGTTGTCACTTTGTATCATTGGGATATCCCACAATATCTGCAGGATGAGTATCTAGGCTGGGAATCGCGCCAGATCATCGAAGACTTTACCACCTACGCAGAAACCGTGTTCCGCAGATACGGCGATCGGGTAAAATATTGGGTATCCTTGAACGAACAAAATATTTTCATTTCCCATGGCTACATGATGGCGACCCATCCCCCGGCAGTCAAGGATCCGAAACGGATGTACCAAGCCAATCATCATGCGAACGTAGCGAATGCGGCAGCCATCAACAAATATCGGTCGCTTGGTATGGATGGGCAAATCGGGCCGAGTTTCGCTTACTCACCAGGCTATCCTATTGACGCACGCCCAGAAAACATTCTGGCAGCGGAGAACTTCGACGAAATGAACGCCTATTTTTGGATGGACGTCTATGCAAAAGGAGAATACCCTACCGTCATCTGGAATTGGTTGGAAGAAAACGATCTGCAGCCTGAGACCCGACCGGAAGATTTCAAGATACTGAAAGCAGGGAAACCTGATTTCATGGGCGTGAATTACTATCAGACATCAACGGTTGCCGCGAATCCATTGGATGGCGTCGGCATCGGCACACCGAATTATTCCGGCGAAAAGGGGAGTACCGAAAGAGGCGGAATTCCAGGCGTTTTCAAAGAAGTACTGAATCCATTCGTTGAAAAGACCAATTGGGATTGGGATATCGATCCGCTGGGCCTTCGCATCGCCTTACGTCGGATAAACAGTCGATACGGACTGCCGATACTGATAACCGAAAACGGACTGGGTGAATACGACAAGCTTGAAGAGGGACAGATTCATGACCAGTACCGGATCGATTATCTGAACGACCATGCCAAAGCAGTCCAGGAAGCCATCACAGATGGCGTGAAAGTGCTCGGATATTGCACTTGGAGTTATACCGACCTTTTAAGTTGGCTGAACGGGTATCAAAAGCGTTATGGGTTTGTTTATGTGGACCGAGATGAAGAAAGTCCGAAAGAGTTGAAACGATACAAAAAGGCCAGTTATTACTGGTACAAAGAGGTCATAGAACAAAACGGCAAGAATCTGAAGTAGTGTCCTCTCTCCACGAAACCCGAAAGAAAGCGGTGTGGTGAAAACGTTTGAAAGTTTATGAAAGTGTTTTCGACAAACGCTATCATGTGTGTTATAATAATAGCATATATAAATTGAGTTAAATTGCATTCGTTTTTCCTCCTGTAGGCGTATACTAAAGAAAACACTTGAGGAGTGGGGAACATGGAAACAGAACGCCAAATCCGTGAATTGGAAAAAGCGATGACTACGACAGACAACCGCCGGTTGTACGAGCGTTGCCTGGCAGTCAAGTTG
>ERZ1023652.12-NODE-12-length-48079-cov-6.873290_pt1 | contig 48079 bp, 44 predicted proteins | sample MGYA00520879_ERZ1023652 | MGnify/ENA primary metagenome ERZ1023652 (study PRJEB33180, sample SAMEA4044469) | wastewater metagenome | place: Denmark | collected 2016-04-02 | study: EMG produced TPA metagenomics assembly of the PRJEB13832 data set (Local surveillance...
CAAGTAATGTAGGTTCATACTCTTTTTTGATTCCTAAATATATCAGGACAGCCCCGATAAGCATCATCGCGATTTGGCCAATCGTAATGGATGTAATTCCTGCTAATAGTGTTTCCATTTATTCACTACCGCTTAATCCCCCAGAAACATCCAATCACTCATTTGCTCGGCCTGTAGTCTACGCAAATCGGTATCTACGCCTGAAATCCTATACCTTTATTATCGCATCTGGGACAACAAAAGTGCTGTTCTTCCGGTGTGCTTCGGCAAGTATTTCCGCCGCGGAACACTGCCCCATCCAAAAAAACAGCAACGCAGAGGACCGAAAAAGGACCCTCGCGTTGCTGTTTTATTTATAGTTTATCTTGTCTGAATCGTTGCGGCTCACATAATGGAAAGACGATCTGTGCTTTAGCAGAACATTTTCCGCCGGCTCATTTCTGCTATGACTGCCGTCAAAAGATCCAAGCGTTGCACAATGGAATCCAGCTCCACATATTCGTGATCGGTATGGAAAGCGCCGCCGATCAGACCGATGCTGCAGACCGTCGGAACACCGACACTGGTTGTGAAGTTGGCGTCGGATACGCCTCCCGATTTCTTGAACGAAACGAACGTGTCAATTTGCTTGCCGACATCCTCGAAGACGCTCCGCAACGCTTTCGCTCCCGGCACATCGACCATAGGCGGACGCTTGCCGATGACTTCGATGTTGATGCCGATCTCCATTTCGGTTGCATGACTCTGCAATTCCTCCAACATATCAAAGAAGGCCGTGACGTCCGCGGGATTTGAGTAACGGTAGTCCAATTCCATCTGGGCGTGCTCGGGGACGACATTCGGTACGCTGCCGCCTTGGATTGTGCCCGCATTGACAGACACACCGGCATCGTAATCAATCAAAGTATTCATGCGAACGATCCAATGAGCCAGTTCGTTGATGGCGCTGCGCCCTTCCTGGGGAGCGTCGCCGGCGTGGGAGGGCCGGCCCTTGAAATGGATCTTCAGTTTTTCGATGCCTTTCCTTTCCTTGATCATCGAACCGTCCGCTGAACTCGGCTCCATGACGAAGGCGAACTTGGACATTTTGGCTTTCTCGATGATCACTTCCCGGGAATAAAAGGAACTGATTTCCTCATCCGGATTGTGGATCACACAGATGTTGAGGCTTTGCTTCAGTTTTCCAGGCAAGTTTTCAAGCAGATAGGCCGTCAACAGGCTGCAGCCTTTCATGTCATAGACGCCAGGCCCATAAAGCCGCTCTCCTTCTATCTTGAAAGGCCGTCTGCTCGCTTCGCCATCCAGGAACACAGTATCAGTGTGGCCGATGAAGAGCAGATCGATGGGTTCGTCTTGAGCATTCGTCGCCACCAATACCGGCCCCACCTCCGGACCGACCGAAACCAGCTCGGTCAGAAAACCTTGCTGTCTATATTTCTCTTCCAAAAACGCCGCCACTTCCCGTGTACCCGCAGGATTTCTGCTGCCACTGTCGATATTGACGATCGTCTCCAATTCACGTAAATACTGATTCCTATCAAAGCTCATGGCCATTCCCCCTTGGCGAAATTATAACATTCACTCCTGTCTAAAATATACCGTTTTTTAAAAGCGTTCTCAAATTAACCCTGACATCGATTGTCGCCATACATGACGAAACCAGATCCAATCGCATATTTGCAGACAAATTCCGGAATAATTCTTCCGTATCCCCTATCCATTTCTAAGCTATTTTGAATTTTCGAGCTATATCCTTTTACATCTGCCGCTGACTGCTCTAAACTGAATAATAGTAAACGTTATCACAACAGGAGGTTATTGAATGGCAAACAAAGATGTATTCACTTTTTATAATGGTGTGACGATTCCCTCCATCGGTTTCGGGACATGGCAAATCCCTAACGAAGAAGCCTACGCAGCGGTGACGATGGCTTTGAAGAATGGCTATACGCACATCGATACGGCGCATGCTTATCACAATGAGGAAAATGTCGGAAAAGCGATCCGCGACTTCGGCATTGCCCGCGAAGAAGTGTTCGTGACCAGCAAGCTGCCTGCGCAAGTAAAAGATTTCGACGGCGCCTTGCAGCACTTTGAAGAAACCATGAATAATCTTGGCTTGGATTACCTAGATCTTTACTTAATCCATGCGCCATGGCCATGGGATGAGATCGGCAAGGATTGCACCGAAGGCAACATCCAAGTTTGGAAAGCCATGGAACAGCTCTATGACGAAGGCCGGATCCGCGCAATCGGGGTTTCGAACTTCTCCATCAAAGACTTGCAAGCGATCCTGGACAATTGCGACATCGTCCCGATGGCGAATCAGATTCCTTTCTACATCGGCCGCGACCAAAAAGGACTGCTCGCTTTCTGTCAAACACACAAAATCGTTGTCGAAGCCTATTCACCTTTAGCTACAGGTGCGATTCTGGATAGCCCGGAAATCAAGCAGATGGCTGAAAAATACGGCGTGACGTCGGCGCAATTATCCATCCGTTACTGCTTGGAGAAGGATACCTTGCCTTTACCGAAGTCCACGCACGAAGCGCGCATCATCGAGAATGCGCAGCTTGACTTTAACATTTCGCCGGAAGATGTGGCCGTTCTGGATGCCATGAAAGATGTACGCGCAAAATAAATCATCAAAAAATCCTTGCAATGGACACATTCCATTGCAAGGATTTTTTTATTTTTACAGATGATAATTTTTACGAAAAATAGCAATCCATGCGAGTGCGCTGCTCCGGTGAGGCGCACACTCACCGAAGTTCTTCGGTAACTTCCAGCCGAAACTTCGGCGAGGCTGCGTTCATCGGATGATCCCAGCGGAATGTTGACCGATTTCCTGCGAAGGCACCGTTCACCGGAGTTAGAGTCGATGTATTCGATCATCAGCATACTTCTTCCCCCTAAATGATATTATCCTCTTTCTAAATCGTAGCGGTAAATATCCGAAAGTATACTAATCCGGACTGAAGCGGTTCAAAAGTACGCCTCTTTTGAACAGGTATCTCCTTTTGTACCAAAAATTCAGCACAAATTGTTCCAATTGTGTATTTACTATTGGAATATTAGTGGATTTTAGTAAAATTGAAAATAAATATTGTGAGAGTCGGTTTGGCCCTGTATAATTAAATGTAAGTTAACGTTTACATGATTTTATAAGCTTGAATTTACTTCCTTAAGACAAACAGCAATTTCCATATTTCATTTTCATTAATTAGTTTCAACAAAATAAGATTGGGGGACACTTATGATACAGAAAAGACAGCCTACTATGAGTGGCGCAGAGGAACTCTCCGAGCGATTAAAATACGGTTTATTGGCCGGCTTCGCCTTATTGATGGGCGGAGTGGCTTTCTTATTCAACAGTCCAAGAGAAATTTATGAAGGCAACCTTACCATCTTGGCCTCTCCGGCTAACCTGTTGACGGACTACATGGCTTTGACGAACGTTGGATCGGCATTGTTCAACGTTTCACTGATGACGCTGCAAGCCATCTGGATCGTCCGGATGGCAGATGCAAAGATCAACGGTCCGGTCATAGCCGGTATTTTAACGATTGCGGGATTCGCTTTTTTTGGCAAAAACTTATTCAACTCCATGCCGATCAGCATCGGCGCTTTCACTTATGCAAGGGTCACAAAAGTACCGATACACAAATCTTTGCTGGCCGCCCTTTTCGGAACAGCCTTGGCACCGCTGGTCAGTGAGCTCTCCTTCAACCTAGGCATCGGTCAACCCTATGGTGTGTTTCTGGGGCTGGGCGCCGGTTTTGTTTCCGGCTTCCTGATTCCCCCACTGGCGCATCATTTCGTTACCTTCACAAGAGGATTCAGCCTCTATAACGTCGGCTTCACCTGCGGCATCATCGGAACGGTCTTCATCTCTTTGATGCGCAATTTCGGCTTCGAAATCGAAACGGTAAATATCCTTGCCAGCGGCTATAACGGTCCATTTTCAGTGCTGTTGTATTCACTGTTCAGTTGCATGTTCCTGATTGGCTTGCAGATCAACGGATGGAGCTTCCATGGGCTGAAGCGGATCATGCGCCATTCGGGCCAATTGTCCACCGATTACCTGGAACTTGGCGGTTTAGGTGCGACGCTCATCAATATGGCATTGCTAGGATTCCTGGCTACGACATACATTCTGTTGATGGGTGGAGAAATCAATGGTCCGGTCCTGGGTGGCATCTTTACTGTCATAGGCTTTGGCGCTTTCGGGAAAAACGTCAAGAATGTCTTGCCGATTCTGATCGGGGTCACCCTGATGGGCAGACTTAACTATCAGGACAATCAATCAACAATCGTCCTTATTTCAGCACTGTTCGGAACAACTTTGGCACCGTTGGCCGGCCGATACGGGAACATTGCGGGCATCATCGCCGGAGCCATGCATCTGACGTTAGTCATGAATATCGGTTATCTTCATGGTGGCGTAAACCTCTACAACAATGGATTTTCGGGTGGACTCGTCGCTTCGATACTGGTCCCCATCCTTGAAGCATTCCAACTTCACCGGACCAACCAACGCGCCTTGCGCAGACCAGTCGATCCGGCTGATGAAGTTGAAGTAGATCGCACTAATTAACAGAAATATCCAGTCAGATTTTTTAATCCAGAAAAAAGAGATACCTTACGAGGGGACTAAAGTCCATTCATAAGGTGTCTCTTTTTAAATGAACAGACGCATCGCCGCAATCGCGGTCATGATCATGATGATGCGCTTGTACCACACTTCGTTTATCTTCCGGACGAATCTGATGCCCATCCAACTCCCCAATGCGATAAAAGGAATCATCAGCAACATATACCGTAGTGTTCCCCAAGTGACGGTCCGCCACATAAAGATATGGAATGGCAACTTCACAATATTCATCAGCAGAAAAAACCAAGCCGTCGTTCCGATCATCTTATTCTTGGTGAGATCTTGTGAAAGCAAATAGACATTGAAAATGGGTCCTGCGGCATTGCCTACCATCGAAGAAAAACCGCTGACAGCCCCGACCATCCAATGGAAGATTGGATTTTTTGGAAGCGGCAAAACTCTTTTGGCGATCTCTCTGTAAATCAAAAGTCCTAAGCAAATCAATACAACTATGCCCAATAAGGCTTTGAACTGCTTGTCATCAAGATAATTACCCGTGATGGCGCCTATAGCGATACCCATTACGGCGGCAGGCAACAATTTCAGCACATCCCTGAATTTTCCCTGTTTGCCGTACTGAAAGATGGCAATCAAATCCCCCAGCATCAGCATCGGCAACATGATTCCGGCTGACGCCTTCCCACCGAAAAGAATGGCAACGAGCGCCACCGCCGGAATTGTCGCGCCTTGTATGCCGGTTTTCGAAAAACCGATGATGATTGCCGCAATGATCAGCATCATCCATTCAATCCCATTTAAACCCAACATTCTGATATATGCCCCCTCCCGTGGTTCCTTTCATTTTACCGATTTTCTAATTAAATAACAATGACTCAGAGCCCACAATCCAGAAAACGCTTAACCTCTTGGCCTCCTTGAAAAAAAGTGCGCGATGTTTGGGTTAGGAGGTCATCCAAACCTCGCAATTGCCAGTGAAAAGTGTTAAAATATAACCAAAGACGTATGCCCGCAACGACTGATTCCCTCAACCATCGCTCTTTATTGAGCCCACCCTGTTTTAAACAACTATGTAAACGCATTCACCACTAAGCTTCTGACTTCTATACAAGGTACTCCTGAGTCCAAGCGACTATCCGGAACACATTTTACCTTGCTCCAAAATAGCCCATCCTTGTATTTTTTTCAGATTCGTCATCTTTTTTTGCGCCCAAACCTCAAAAAAATCTGTAAAGGGTGTGACACACCATGATCGTCAACCGCAACACCATACGGGAACAAAATGAGACCATCGTTTTGACAGCCATCATCAATCATCCCAATACTTCACGAGCGGCCATCTCTCATGATTCCGGACTCAACAAGGCAACCGTATCTGAAATTGTCAAAAAACTTCTTAAGGAAAAACTTGTCGTCGAACTCGGTACAGGTCAAAGTTCCATCGTTGGTGGGAGAAAACCGGTGTTGTTGAAGGTGAATGCAAATGGCGGATACGCGATGAGTTTGACCATTACACAAACAAAGATTTCTTCCCTCGTCTGCAATCTGCAAGGCAAGATCGTCGCCCAATATGATTTGGTCAGAAAAGTTGAGGCCAGCAATATCATCGACAGCATTGAAGAAGTCGTTCTCTATCATAGGAAGAACCTCAATAAAACACCGTTTCGCTTCGTAGGTATTGTAGTGTCAATCGACGGCTTCGTGCATGAAGATGAGATAGTAGCATCAACTAACAAAATGTTGGAGCATCTGACGGCCAAACATCTGGAAAGCGACGCTATCGACTGTCCGATCTATCTGGAAAATCAGAATAATCTGGCCGTGATTGCCGAAGCGGTATTCGCCCACTCTCCGGGGAACATCATCAGTATCGATCTGGACGAGGGCATCGGCTCCGGAATTTTGTTGCAGAACCGATTGTTCCGCAGCAAAAATAGTCTGGCCGGGAATCTGGGGCACACGATTCTCTATCCATTCGGAAAAGCTTGCGACTGCGGCAAGCAGGGGTGCCTGAACCAATATTGCTCAACGGGAGCTTTGGTTGCGGAAATCAGAATCCTGAAGAACGATTCCTCACTGCATTTGACCGACCTGATTGCCCTGTACAAGACAGGCGATGAAGATGCCAAAAATGTAGTGGGACATCTCGTGCTGCATATGGGCGTCGCAATCAGCAATGTCGTCAGCCTGTTCGATCCTGAAAAAGTCTATCTGAATGGCGATCTTTTCCGTGCATTACCGGAATGTGTGACAGAAATCCAAACGGAATTGAACCGAACATCCGGACATAACATTCCGGTAAGTTTGTCCTCACTCGGACAAAATGGAGCTCTTTTGGGCGGAATCGCATTAGCACTCCAGCATTTCTTCCAAGTTCCTCAGCTGCAGCTGCACTTTGAAGAATGAAGTTTCGGATGAATGGAACGCAAATCAAAAAAGAATCAGCCTCTTTCTGACGTCACATCCTCACAGATGTGACGTTTTTTTGACACACTATTGATTTTTGTTAATTATTAATATAAAATTTTATATGTAGATACATGTATTCGGTTTCATGAAACGACAGTCCGTATTGTAGGATGCCTTTTCGTTATACGGAAATCTGACAAGAATCATCTTTGACCTATTTGATGTAGAGAGGAATTATCATATGACCTTACGCCACTTTTTATCCTTCTTTTCTGCGGCCTTCTTGATCATGGCCATGTATATTGCCGGGAATGCCGTCGGTTTCTTCGTCGAGCCCATCACTTCGGAATTAGGCTTCACGCGCAGTGCCTTTTCGCTTTACATCAGCCTGTCGACTCTGACCGGCGTTTTCGTACTTCCTCTGATTGGACAATTTCTCCCTAAATTTGGGGCAAAGCGCTTGCTTATTGGAGGAGGACTCTGGGTTTCGCTTGGATTTGTGTGGCTGGCATTCGCCACTCGTTTATGGCAATTTTATCTGGGAGGCATCTTCCTCGGTTTGTTCATGATGCCGATCACTATGTTTCTGGCGATTTTGTTGATCAACAATTGGTTTACCGCCAAAAAAGGATTGATGATGGGCTTGTTGAATGCCTCTGGAGGACTTGCGGGAGCTATCATTTCGATGATCATGCCGACATTTCTGGATAACTTCGGTTGGCGCATGGGTTACTTTTTGATTGCAGGACTTTTCGCGCTTCTGACTGTCCCGAACGGACTCTTTTTGTTGGTGGAAAATCCCGGAACTGTAGGCCTGAACGCTTATGGTGACCAACTGCCCGCTTACAACGAAAGCAATCAACCTATACACGATCTATCCATCACTTATGAAGATGCCAGAAAGATGAAACCGTTTTATATCCTGTTCATCGGCATTTTCCTTTCAGCTTTCGGAGGCGGAATGATGCAACATTTACCAGCGCACTTCAGCGGGATGAACTTCACATCCGGACAGGTCGGCACATTGTTCTCGCTCGTCATGACCGGTATGATCATTGCCAACATTTCCGTCGGGGCCATCAATGACAAAATCGATTCGACCATCACGCTTACACTTATTGTTGTCTGCATGCTGATTGCCTTGTTCTTCCTTGCGACAACCCGATCGTTCCTGGCCTTGTCGATCGTCATGTTCATCCTCGCATTCGGGATAGGCGGGCCAGCGGTGTTGACCCCTTTGGTCGTGAGCGAAATCTTCGGTATCGCGGATTATCCGCGCATCTGGTCCATCCTCGGCATGGCGCCCTCCATCGGGATGTCCATCTCCGGCCCGCTTTGGGGAGCCGTTTACGACCTGACCGGTTCTTACGCAATCGGCATGTATGTGATGATGGGTCTGGCCATCCTTTACGGCATCTGCTATTTTTTCGCACTGAAAAGAGGACCCTTAAAACAGCCTCTGAACATAACCAGCATCTAAAGTAATGTATGTAAGAAAAGCTGAACGGGTTCGTTCAGCCCTGAAAGAAATTTAGGAAATCTGTCCGCCTGAGCATCGAAGAGCGCAATAGGACAGATTTATCTAATTTCCGAAGGGCTAACCCGTGAAGCTGGACATCATTTTAGATGCATGAAACATTTTGCAAACTTGTGAAACACCTACGGTGATGCACTTTTGAGTTAAAAAAATTTTATAAATTCCTATCCCATTAAAAAACCGCACAGTCATGCGACTGTACGGTTTTTTTCTATTTTTTCAGTTACTTTCTCAACTGACTATTACTCTTCTTCAAATGGTCCGGTACTTCCTGGACTGCATTCAAATCAAGGTTACCTCTTCCCATGACATTTCCTACTGTCACTAAACGCAAACATACTTCGTTAGATGACGATCACGTTCCTCTGGTTATCTCCACCACACTTTGGGAAATGAAATAATACCCATACTCTCCCATGCGCTCCGGCGCGTCTTTCATACCATTCGTCACCCAAGAGTAGATCATCCCTTGATAGGCGAAGGCAACGGCTGTGATCCAGTGTTCATAAGGAATGACATTTTTTTTCGTCTGGACCTGTTGCTCCAGACGTCCTCTCAGATAGGTGTTGAATTTGAGCGGAAAGGAATAGCTGCTTCTTCCGTTGAAAAGAACGCTGAAGAAGCGTTCATTTTCTTTGATGTAGCTGAAGATGTCCGTGAACGCTTCAACTGTTTTTTGTCTGAACTCCGTTTCCGTAGCATCGGACAAAGCCGTTTTCGTGATGGCTTTCCCTCTGTCCTGAAGTTCCTGGATCAGCGCATCGATATTTTTCTCCAATAAATCATGCTTGTCTTCATAGTGCAGATAAAAAGTTCCCCGATTCACTTTTGCACGTTTCGTAAGTTCCCTCACAGTCACTTCTTCGATGGATTTTTCTTCCAACAGTGTTATCAACGCATGCAAAAGATTTTTCTTTGTAGCTAAAACACGTTTGTCTTTAGATTGTTTATCAGGATTCATTATTAGCTCCTATTTTCAGAGTCTGGTCTGGAATTCTTTTCTGATATATACTTCCAAAATGCTAAGATTATTATAGTATAGCAACCCCAAGATAACAAGTGTAACGACTAGTCTCAACAGGTTCATGGACCTAAAAAAACTGCTCCGGCCCGTTGAAATAGACCTAAGCAGTTTTTCAGGATGAAATTAGGACAATTAGCGTACCTAACGACTAATCGTCATTGTTTCCGCCACCGAAAAGCAAGAGCAGACGGAGCAGTTGCAAGAAACTCATGAAGGCAGCTGCGACATACGTCATGGCAGCTGCGACAAGAACTTTGCGTGCTTTCGGCACTTCTTGTGCATTCAGGATGCCACCATTCGAAAGAATTCTCAAAGCACGCCCGGATGCATTGAATTCGACTGGCAATGTGACCACTTGGAACAGGAAGCTGAACGAGAAGAAGAGGATCCCCAAATTGAGGAAGGTCTGATTCATGCCTGCAAATACGCCGATCATGATCATCGGCATGGAAAGTGTCTGACCGAAATTAGCGGCCGGAACCAGAGCGGCACGTAACCGCAACGGAATATAGTTTTTTTGGTCCTGGATTGCATGTCCGACTTCATGGGCAGCGACGCCGATGGCCGCGACCGAAGTCGAGTTGGCTGTCGTATCTGAAAGACGCAAAACTTTAGCGCGCGAGTCGTAGTGGTCCGTCAGATCTCCGCGGACGCGTTCGATCCGCACATCATGGATGCCCGATTGTTCGAGGATGAAGCGCGCTGCATCCGTAGCGGTGTATCCGTTTTGGCTTTTCACTTGGTTATAGGTATTGAAGGTACGCTTGACGAATCCCGAAGCAATCATGGAAACCGCGATGCCGAAGATGATCAATATATAGGTGCTATCGAAGAATGGATACAACATGTATCATCAACCTTTCTTTTATTTATTCTACAGTATAGCATCCGATTGTGAAGAAAGGATGAAGGATGCTTAGGTTGGGATAATTTTATAAAATTCTTTAGATATTATTGTTTGCAAAACCGGATTCCGCTTGGACGGAGTAAATCAACTGAAGTGGGAGCAGCGCGCTGCTGTCCATGGGTTTCCACCAAAACTCTAGGGCTGCCTCGAAAAATCGAGACAGCCCTCAGTTTTTCTATTGATTTTGTGTCCGGTATTTTTTCATGACTGTTACCAAGCGCTCCATCGCTTCCATCAACGTTTTCGTAGGTGCCCCCAGACTGATCCGCTCATATCCTCGACCCTCGTCCCCGAAGATGTAGCCTTCATCCAGGAACACTTGCGCTTCCTGCTCCATGATTTCTTCCAACTGCTTGTGCGACAACCCAAAGGCACTGAAATCCATCCATTGCAGGTAGGTGCCTTCCAGATCGAAGACAGTCACTTCCGGCAGTTCCTTCGCCAAGAACTTCTTCAGCGTCTCATGGTTGTGCCAGATCAAAGCTTTGAACGCCTCCAACCAGTCCTCGGCTGCCGTGTAGGCGATCTCTGTCGCCTTCAAGCCGATAACATTGGTTCCTCCGCCAATGCCGGTCATTTCCATATCCATCTTGAAAGCCGTGTGGAGCTCCGGATTCGAAATGATGACATTGGAATTGCGCAGGCCCGCGATATTGAAGGACTTGCTGGCGGCGGTTGCCGTGATGCAGATGTCCGCGGCTGATTCGGATATGGATGCCATCGGTGTGAAAACATGGCCGGGCATGATCAGATCATGGTGGATTTCATCCGCCAAAATCACAACATCATTGGCGGCACAGATGTCGACGACACGCTCCAATTCCGCTTTGGTCCAGACGCGGCCGACTGGATTATGCGGGTTGCTGAACAGCATCAGCTTTGTATTCGGTTCTTTGGCTTTCTCAGTCAAACCCTCAAAATCAATTTCATAACGATCACCGTTGCGGATCAAAGAATTGTTGATAAGCTTGCGTTTCGTATTTTTGATTGACTTCATGAACGGATAATAGACCGGCCCCATGTAAAGGACACCATCGCCTGGATCGGTATACGCCCGAATAGCGGAATAGAATGCCGCGATGATGCCTGGTGTACAGATAATCCATTCCTTCTTGATTTCCCAAGCGTGGCGGTTTCCCATCCAATTGATGATTGCGCGGTAATAGTCTTCGGTCGGCAGATCATAGCCCATTACGGCTGTTTCAATGTATTCCTGCAAACCCTCGACGATCTCCGGCGCTGTCTTTATGTCCAAATCCGCAACAGAAAAAGGAAAAACATCCTTTCCCACATTCGGATTGCTTCTGTACATGGCTGCCCATTTTTCGGACCCTGTATTGCTCCGATTGACGGGTGTTTCGAAATCATACTTCATCTATTCATCCTCCCAACATTTTACTTACTTTTCATTTTATCACTCGTTTTCACAATTGCCACCCCTAATCAGATTTTAATCCAAAGAAAATGGAGAATCCATTTCGGAGATTCTCCATTTTTCTCACATACAATCAAAGACTCACCTTTTAGTTTTTTCTCTTCAGCATTATGAGGTAACTTTGATAATTTTTGTTGCCGCCTGAAAGGTTGTAGACTTCCTTGAAGTCTAAATTGATCAGGATATTCTGGGCGGCATTTCCGGTCACACCTTTGTTGCAGTAGGTAACTGTCGGGATATCTTTGGAAAGCTCACCGGCGCGTGCGCGCAGTTCCCCTAACGGGACGTGGATCGCATCTTGGACGTGGCTCTTCTCGAAGTCTTTGGCGGAACGCGTGTCGATGACCTGGATAGATTCGCCTTTTTGCTGCATTTCGACCAGCCGGGCTGGCGTCATCAAAGGATTTCCGTGTAAGGCGTTATCCAATGCCATGCCTGTATAATGGATAGGATCTTTTGTCGTTGCGAATGGCGGTGCATAGGCCAAATCCAGATGGAACAGGTCTTCCGCTTTCGCCTTGAAAGTGATGGCAGTGGCGAGGACATCGATCCGTTTGTCCACACCTTGCGATCCTAAAACTTGTGCGCCTAAGACTCGTCCGGTGGCTTTATCCGCCAATGCCTTGATGATCAGTTCCTTGCCGCCAAGGTATTCGGCGTGGTCCGGCTTGATGTTGTATAGGACTTCCACGGAATAGTCAGCGGCCTTCGCTTCTTTTTCGGTCATGCCCGTCTGGCCAACATGCAGATCGAATACGCGGAAGATGCCGGTACCCAGCACCCCGCGATGTTCCAGATTTCCGCCTGTGATCACATCTCCGGCGATACGTCCCATCTTGTTGGCCGTAGAGCCTAATGGACGGTAAATCGGTTTGCCTGTAATGGCGGAGAAGCTTTCGGCCACATCACCGACCGCATATACATCCTGGATGTTTGTCTGCATTTTGCTGTTGACGGCAACCGCACCCGTCGCTCCGATCGTGACGCCGATTTCTTTAGCGAGCTCAGTGTTCGGTCGCACGCCGGCAGCCAGGATGACGATATCCGTTTCGATGGTGGCACCATATGTCGTCACTACTTTTTTGACGGTCCCCTTACCTTCGATGGTCTTGACCGTATCCCCGAGGTGCAAATGCACCCCGTTGGCCATCAGCACTTCTTCCACCCGGAAAGCCATATCCGCGTCCATCGACGGCATCACTTGATTTTCCAGCTGCACGATAGTAACATCCCAGCCTTTTTGTACGAGCTGTTCGGTCATTTCCAGACCGATGAACCCGGCACCGATGAGCAGCGCTTTTTTGGGTTGGTTCGTTTCCGAGTAACTTTCAATTTCACGAAGGTCCTGGATGTTGCGGACGTGGAAGACATTATCGTATTCAGCCTGATCGAACGGTGGAGGCGTCAGCGGAGCCGCACCTGTCGCGAAAACCAACACATCATAAGCGTCCTCTTTGACTTCGCCGGTCTTCAGATCTTTAACTTGAATCTTTTTGGCTTCATGATCTACTTTCGTCACTCTGTGTTCTGTAAAGATGGAGACATCATATCTCTTTTTGAACCATTTCGCATCTCGTGGTGTCAGGCGATCCACTGAATCGACTTCCCCGCCAATTTTGTAGGGGATCCCGCAGACAGAATAGGAAATGTCCTTTCCTTGGTCATAGACGACAATCTCCGCTTCCTCTGTGTTTCTGCGCGCTTTGGCTGCAACGGAGGTCCCCGCCGCTACCGAACCGATTACGATGATTTTCATAATTCATTCTCCTTTTCAGTTAAAAGATGGCTTATTTTACCGTCTTTACAGGATTCACTGCACTATTTTCTTTTCCCGGAAACCAGTGTCTTGTTGAATTGGCGATTTTCACCAAAATCAGCATCACCGGCACTTCAGTCAAGACACCCACAACCGTCGCCAATGCTGCTGGAGAATCCATTCCGAACAACGCGATGGCAACCGCCACCGATAATTCAAAAAAGTTCGATGCGCCGATCATCCCGGCTGGCGCGGCGATTGCGTGTGGAAGCTTCAAGGTCTTGCTTGCAAGATAGGCAATGAAGAAGATCAGGAATGTCTGCAGGATCAAAGGTACTGCGATCATCAAAATGTGCAACGGGTTCTCCAGGATGACCTCTCCTTGGAAAGAGAACAATAAGACCAGCATCAACAACAACCCCGCTGTAGTTGCGCCATCAAATTTCGAAAGAAAATCCTTCTCGAAATAAGTGACGCCTTTTTTCTTTGTGACGAAGATCCGCGTCAAAACACCACCGACCAACGGAATCACGACAAACAACACAACGGACAAAATCAAGGTATCCCAAGGCACCGTTACATTGCTGACGCCCAATAAAAATTTGACGATCGGAATGAAGGCAACAAGGATGATCAGATCATTGGTGGCTACTTGGACGACGGTGTACGCCGGATTGCCTTTTGTCAATTGACTCCAGACAAACACCATCGCTGTACAAGGTGCAGCTCCCAGCAGAATCGCACCGGCCAAGTACTCCGTCGCCAACTCGGGCGTAATGAAATTCTTGAAGACGACAAAGAAGAAAAACGCGGAAATGGCGTACATGCTGAACGGTTTGATCAACCAGTTCACTACCCATGTGACATAGAGTCCTTTCGGATTTTTTCCGACATCCCGGACACTTTGGAAATCCACCTTCATCATCATCGGATAGATCATGACCCAGATCAACACGGCCGTCGGGATCGAGACGTTTGCATATTCGAATTTCCCGAAGAATTCAGGTATGGCGGGCAGATATTTACCGATCAAAACCCCCACCACCATACAACTGGCTACCCAGACACTCAGATACTTATTGAAGAACGAGATGCTTGTTTGCTCTTTTCCACTCATTTTATTATACCCCCATTTATTGTTTTACGCTCTTTACAGCTCTATTTTTGCGTCACCTGATCAGCTCTTTTTTCTATTGCACACACCGCTTTTGACCGTACAGGTTCGCAGATGCAGGCCGGTGTATCAGCCGTCAGTTCCGCTGTGTCCGTCTTAAATTTTTCAAAGGCGTTTTTATTCAGATCGTAATAATGCCACGTGCCGGATTTTTCCGTCGTCACCAATCCCGCCTTCACCAACAGATTGATATGATGGGATAAAGTTGGCTGGGTAAAATCGAAATGTTCCAGTATGTCGCAGGCACACATGGCTCCGCAAGAAAGCATATCGACAATTTTGACGCGCTTCGGGTCGGCCAAAGCTTTTGCGACTTTTGCATAATTTTCATAATCCATGATTGCTGAATCCCCTTTTTACATAGAAGTTTTTCTATCTATCGTGGAAAAAGAAACTCGAGCCTAGGTAACCCGAGACACGAGTATTCTTTATTTTTGCTAGCAACAGCCGCCATTCCCACAACCGCACGAGCCCTTAGTTGCTTTTGCAGCTTCCTCATGTTTATGGTGATGATGGTGCCCCTGTCCACCGCAGCCACAGCCGCCTTTTTCGCCATGGCCGCCGCAGCAGCCGGATTCTTCTTTTTCTTCTTTTTCCGCTTCGGCAAATTCCTCCGAACCGCCACAACCACAGCCGCCGCAACCACATGAACCTTCCGTTTCTTCAATGAAGCGGACGCCGATGTAGCTTGTGATTTCATCGTTGGTCGGATAGTTGCCGCTTTTCACGATTGCTCCATCCACAACAGTGATCGGCAATACGCTATTGCCTTCCGCCTCGATTTTTTCTTTAACGGCCTTGTTGAGCGTGAATTGATCCGCATCATCGGTTAAATTAAAAAGCAATGCCTCGTAATTCTCCAGTCCTTCCAAGGCCTGCATTACTGCTGCAATGCGCATGGCATCCTGACTGCTGAACAAGCTGCTGCTTGTTTCCGGTTCAAAAATAGTGATGTTTGTCATTTTTCGTATCTCCTCATTCTCTTTCTATTTGAAGATGAATCTTGTATTGTTTTCATTTAAATATTGGTACTCTTATAATATAGATTTTCTTCTATCTATAGTCAATGCTGAATTCAACATGAAACAAAAAAAGTGCGGGGATAAATGTTTCTCTTCCCGCACTTTTGGTAACTTGCTTATTTTTTCAACAATTCTGTAATTTCTTCCGTACTGGCGACTTTACCGTAGGAAACAACTTTTTCGTCGATGACCAATCCTGGTGTGCGCATGATGCCGTATTTTGCGATGTCCTTCATGTCGGTCACTTTTGTGATGGTTGCTTCCATCCCCAGTTCCTTCAATGCCTCTTCCGTGTTCTTAGCCAAATTCACGCAATTTTTGCAGCCTATACCCAAAATTTTGATTTCCATGATGATATTCCTCCTGTTTATTATTTTTTTGATCACATAAAAATAGGTCCCAAGAAATTGAACACATAGCCGATGATGATGATGCCGACTGCCACGATTCCGAAGAAGAGGCCCAACAATTTCGGTTTGACGACCTGTTTCAGCATGACCATCGACGGCAAGGACAATGCCGTCACGCCCATCATGAAGGAAAGTACGGTTCCCAATCCGACCCCTTTTGCGACAAGTGCTTCGGAAATGGGCAGCGTCCCGAAAATATCCGCATACATCGGAATCCCGACGAATGTTGCCACCAATACTGAATACCATTTATCCTGACCCAACAGAGCTGTGATGACGGATTCCGGAATCCAGTTGTGGATGGCCGCCCCGATACCGACCCCAAGGAGCACGTAAAGCCATACTTTTTGGACGACTTCCTTCACCTGATCAACTGCATAATCGACACGATCCCTCCTTGTCAACTCGGCTTCCTCAAGTTCAATTGTCGGGCTACCGAACACAAAGGATTCGACCTGGTCCTCCAGGTGCGCTTTCCCGATGAAAGTTCCGCCGACAACCGCAAGGATCAATCCCACAACAACATAGGCGATGGCAATCTTCCAGTTGAAGATGCTGGCCAAGAGGATAATCGATGCCAAGTCAACAAGCGGTGAAGAAATCAGGAACGAAAACGTCACACCCAACGGCAGTCCCGAACCGGTGAAGCCGATGAAAAGCGGAATCGAAGAACAGGAACAGAATGGTGTGATCGTCCCCAGCAACGCCGCCAGAATATTGGCGGTGATCCCATCAAAACGTCCTAGAATTTTCTTCGTCCGCTCAGGCGGGAAAAAGCTTTGCACGTATGAAATCGAGAAAATCAGCACCGACAACAGAATGAAGATTTTGATGACGTCGTAGATGAAGAAATGGATGCTGCCGCCTACCCTACTGGCGAGGTCCAATCCGAAGACATCCCGGACAAGTATACCAACCAAATCGCTTAGCCACTGCATTTTTAATAACTGATCATTTAACCATTGAAAAATTCCCATAACGAATTGCACCTTCTAGTTTGTATTTTTACTACCCAAGACATTGATGTTTATCTATATATCAGTATACGCCCACACATAGATAAATGTCAATGTGTTGTTTTTGGGTAGTGAAAGGCTTCAAAAAAGCTGCGATAATGCAGGAGCAGAACCCCAGTTTCGCAGCTTGTTCATCCAAAGATAGGTGTTTTCTCTGTTCTTCACTTTTGCAGCAGTTCTGCAATGTGTTTGGGTGTCAAGATCCGCCCATAGGAGACGACCTTCTCGTTGATGACCAGCCCCGGAGTCTGCATGATGCCGTACTTTGCGATTTCTTTCGGATCCTCCACTTTGATGATGGTTGCTTCCATGCCGATCTTCTTCAGTGCTTCATTTGCATTGGCCTGCAGCTTCTCGCAGTTACGGCAGCCCGGCCCCAAAATTTTGATCTCCATTTCCATCCCCTGCTTTCGAATGAATTATACCGTGGTGTTTTGTTTGGCCATAGTCTGGAAAAAGTCCTTCAACTCATCCAATTTTTCATGATTCACGGAGTATTTGACCCAAATGCCGTCTTTCCTGCTGTCCACCAAGCCACAATCCTTCATCATTTTCATGTGATAGGATAAAGTCGGTTGTGTGATCGAGAACTGATCCAATAATGCACAAGCGCACATTTCCCCTTCCGACAATAAATCCATGATTTCCAATCTGGTTTCGTCAGATAAGACTTTCAGGCATTTTGCGTATGTTTTGTATTCAATCGTCATATTCAGATCCTCTTTTCCTGATGCCCTTTGAGGCACTCCAGCGCACTCTTTCAGCCTTGAGCCCTTCACATAGACATCTATCTATATGAAGTATATACCCTCACAGCATGAATTGCAATTTCCTTCTTGAACAGAAAGAATCGAAATGAAAATACACCAAAATGAAAAATTAATTAAAAAAGGTTTGACTCATTCTTATTCGCTTGTTATTATATATATAAATTTCAAAATAAATTCACATTGAAAAGAGAAGTACGGGTGGACGAAATGCACAGAGAACCTCGGTAGTTGAGAAGAGGACAGGGATGCTATCCGGAAAATGGTCTTCGAGTGAGTGGACGGCGAACGCTCTTTTTAGAACCTTAGCTCTCCACGGGAATGCCCGTTACAGCATCACAGTATCCCGGAACAGCGATTTGTTGCGGCGTACTGGTTAAGGGGAAAATCGAGAGGTTTTTCTGAATCAAGGTGGTAACACGGTGAATTTTTCATACGTCCTTGCGCAACATATTGCGCAAGGACGTATTTTTTTACAAAAAAACAAACGAAAGAAGGAAAATATCATGACAACCCAAACAACTTTAAGCAGAACGAAGGCGCCATTCCGCGCAGACCACGTAGGAAGTTTCTTGCGTCCCGAAAGCATCAAAAAAGCCCGCAAAGAGCTGGCTGAAGGCAAAATCACGAAGGAAGCCCTGCGCGAAATCGAAAATGTTGAAATCACGCGCATCGTCGACAAACAGATTGCGCTTGGCTACAAAGGCATCACCGACGGAGAGTTCCGACGCTCTTATTGGCATTTCGATTTCCTTGAGAACCTCTTGGGCTTTGAAGGTTACCTTGCGGCTCAAGGCAAACAATTCCACAACGTTGTGACCAGCGCCCACAGCGTCCGCAACATCGGCAAAATCGCCTTTAATCCGGAACATCCATTCTTTGCGGACTATGCTTTCTTGGCTGAAGCAGTCGGCGATAGAGCCGTTGCGAAAGTATCGATCCCGAGCCCGAACCAATTGATCCGCCTCGGTTTCCGCAATGAAGAAATTTATCCTACATTGGAGGAGTATGCTGCCGATCTGCAGCAAGCATACCGCGACACCATCCTGCACTTCTACTCGTTGGGTAACCGTTACATCCAGATCGATGACACTTTCTGGGGCGACCTTTGCTCGGACAAAGCATTGGAAATCTTCGGTTCTCAGGAAACTTACGATGAATTGAAACGCGTCGCTACTGAAAACGTCAAAAATATCCAGATCGGTCTGCCTGAAGATCTGGTCGTCACGACGCATATCTGCCGCGGCAATTTCCGCTCGTCCTACTCGCAAGAAGGCGCTTATGAGCCTGTTGCGAAAGAATTGTTCGGCGAAACCGGCTTTGACGGCTTCTTTCTGGAATACGACACTGACCGTGCTGGTGGGTTCGAACCATTGCGCTACTACACAGGCGACGGCCAAATTATCCTAGGCTTGATCACTTCAAAAACACCGGAATTGGAAGATATCGCCGAAGTCAAAGCACGCATCACTGAAGCAACCAAGTATGTGCCGTTGGAGCAATTATGCCTGAGCCCGCAATGCGGCTTCGCTTCGACCGAAGAAGGAAACAATCTGACGGAAGAGCAACAGTGGGCGAAATTGGCTTTGGTCAAACAGATCGCTGACGAAGTCTGGGGCGACTGATAGTTCGCATAGTTTTTTTGGTCTAAGCACCCAAAAATCCCAATAGAAAAAAGGCATCGCCGCTCTGTAATTGAGCGGCGATGCCTTTTTTGCATTAATGTTTGTGCTCTTCTTTTTTATGAATCGGATGTTTTGGATTATACGCTTCTTCATGCGGCAGAACCAAGTTCAACGCAATACCGGTAATAGCGCTCAATGCTGTACCTGACAAGGTAACCACGCCTGCGATATCCAGAACCGCGCCGCCCAGTCCCAGCACTAGCATCGAGCTGGCGATGATCAGGTTGCGGACGTGGTTGAAATCGATTTGTTCTTCGATCAATACTTTCAGACCATTACTGGCGATGACACCATACAACAGAATGGACATCCCGCCCAATACAGATGTTGGGATGGTTGAAATCAGCGCAGTGAATTTTCCGAAGAAGCTCAAACCGATTGCGATGAAGGCAGCGTTACGGATGACGGAAACGGATGCGATGCGCGTCATCCCGATGACGCCGGTATTTTCACCGTAAGTCGTATTCGCCGGTCCACCGATGAAAGCTGAAACCGCAGTCGCTACACCATCGCCCATAAGCGTCCGGGAAAGACCCGGATCTTTCAGGAATTGACGGTTACAGATTTTGCCCAAAACAGTATGGTCGCCGATATGTTCAGAAATCGTAACCAATGCGACTGGGATGATGGCCAATGTTTCCGGTCCGAAATACAGATCGTAAGAATTGAACCAAGGTGTTTCAAACGGTAGATAGAATCCCGGCAGTTCGAACCATTTCGCATCCAATACAGGTTGGAAATCGACCAGACCCATGAAAAGTGCGATGACGTATCCTCCGATGATTCCGATCAGGAAAGGTATGATTTTGAAAAAGCCTTTCCCTTTCGTGTTGATGAACGAAGTGATCAGGAACGTTGCAATCGCCACAATGATATGACGGATATCCCCATCCGCCACGAAGCCGGCATTGGTTACTGCAGACGAAGCCAGTCCCAATCCGATGACCATGATCATCGGTCCGATGACGATCGGCGGCAGCAATTTGTCGATCCATTTCGTACCCAGCATTTTGACAATTCCAGCGATCAGGACGTAGACAAGCCCCACCATGATGACGCCTGTCTGTGCGGCCTTGATGTCCCCGCCCATTTGTTCAATGGCCACAGCCATTGCTGTAATGTAGGCGAACGAAGATCCCAGATAGACGGGAACTTTCGCTTTTGTTGCCACCTGATAAATCAGGGTGCCGATTCCGCTCGCGAACAAAGCGACCGAGACGGGCATCCCTAAAATTAACGGAACTAATATCGTTGCTCCGAACATTGCAAAAACGTGTTGAAAACTCAACAGAATGCCTTTCAGAACTTCCGGTTTTTCGTCCACGTCCAATAATAACGGTTTTTGGTTGATTGCCATACCTTTTCCTCCTAGTTTTTGGGCAAAAAAATACCCTTTTGACGTTTATTTGCAAAAGGACCTAAGGTATCAAATGTATGTGATTTGTTACCCTTCATGATCTCTCTGAATCATATTAAAGGACTTTGCTTTCACTATCTTATCAATTGTCAGTGGAATTTTCAATAGCAGTTTTCATGTGAATTTTCTCATTTGATACTATCCAAAATGTTAATCAGCTGTCATACTATATTCAGAGTATCACTGTATACTCTTTAGTTACTGAGAGAAACTACTCTTTTTCTTTGGATCTCCGAACCGGATCGGTGAAGCTGCAACTTCGCCGCCCACTTTCTAAAGAACTTTGTCCATCCAAGGACAGCAAAAAAACGCCATCCTAAAAGTGGCGTTTTTTTGCTATTCTGCTGTTTCCTTCCGGGCTTCCTTCCTATATATGGCGATCAGCTCGTCGCGGACCGCGATCCACTCGGGTCTGTGGTCTTTGAGATGGACCCGGTTCGAAAGCAGTATGAACGCTGTTTGCTGGTTCAGATCCAGTATCATAAACGTTCCGGTATAACCGGTGTGCCACAATACAAAATCTTCCCCTTCCTGAATCAGATTCCATCCCAAAGAGCGTGGCTGGCTCGGGACATTCCCCCAATCCCTCAGCAATGTACGGATACTCTCTTCACGCAAAATCCGTTGGCCTTCCCATTCCCCAAAATGCAGCATCATCCGGGAGAAGCGGATCAAATCTTTCATTGGTGCGAACAAGCCGGCACTCCCGCAATGTCCTCCCAAAGACAGCGCTTTGGGGTCATGCACAACGCCCCGGATTAAGCCTCTTGTCGGGTGGTTCTGCGTAGGAACACAGCGCATCGGATCGGTCGGATGGAAGGTACTTTCCGTCATGGCAAGAGGACGTTTGATGCGTTCTTCAAAATTTTTTTCCACCGATTTTCCGGTCAGCTTCTCGATGATGAAGCCCGCAAGGAGCAATCCGGTATCGGTATAGACCACATTTTTGCCTAGGTTCTCTCCTGGCGTAAGGGCGATCAAGGCGGCAATGAGTTCATCGGCAGTCAACGCATCGCGGTTTTTGATATAGCCTTTCAGATCTGAAGTATGCGTCAGCAGATGGCGGATCGTCACCGCAGCAGAAGGGAACTCGGGCAGATACGCCTGCACCGGATCTTCGAAGTTGATTGCCCCTTCTTCTTGTAGCTGGAGCAGCAGCGTCGTCGTGACGATCACTTTTGTTAAAGATGCCACATCATAGAGCATGCCTTCCCGTAAGGATTCCCGTTCAGGCAGGATCGCCGCCGATCCGACCATTCGCGTTTCTGTTTTGTCCATGTCGATGAAGGTGTAGCTCACTCCTGGGAAAACATTGCCTTTCAGCATTTCAGCGATTTTCTTTTGGGTTTGTGGATACATCAGCAGACATCACCTTTCCGTTAGTATAGTTGTCTATCATTATAGCGCATCCCTAGCTTGATGCACGGCCGATTTCGAACGCTTTTTACAATTTTATGGAGAATTGGTGTGAGATTTGCGAAGCACTTTTCAAATTAAGAAAGAAACAGCTTTATCACCGGATCATGTGTTAGAATATTGTATACTAGTGAACTTATTGGGGGAATGTAATTCGATGGGGTATTTTAAGGAGCGTTTGTATCAGCAATATGTGATATTATTCATCTTCTACTTTATGTCCATGGCGGCTTTGTCATCATTGATCACCGTCTACATGCGCGACATAGGAAAAAACGGGTCGGAAATTTCATTCATCCTGATCCTTTCAAACATAATCGCACTCATCATCCAAGGACTGATCGGTTATTCAAACGAGCAATGGGGAACGCGTAAAACGGTGACCATCTACGTCCTGATCTCAGCCGTCATCAGCATGGGACTCTTTTTCTTCACAGGCAACTGGCTCTTTGGGCTCGTTTACGGATTGGCGAACGCCATCACCTTGGGACTCGCACCTCTGTTTGATGTGCTCGCGGCCAACAGTCCTTACAGATTCGGCCAAATTCGCCTCTGGGGAACAATCGGCTATGCGGCCGGGCAACAAATTTCAGGGATCATCTATGATTTTCTGTCTCCAAAATCCATTTTTATTCTCTATCTCGCCTGCTACTTCGCAAGCATCGTGTTCCTTTATACGTTGCCAAAACCGGAGCAACCGATTGTCTCTTCAGAACAGCCAGCCGAGAAGAAAGAAGAAATTTCCGGGGGGCATACAATCAGAAATATATTCCAGAACAAACTTTTCATCACTTATCTGCTTTTGGCGTTCATCATTTTCGGCACGAACACGGTCAACACCAGTTATCTTCCGCTGCTTTTGACCGATACGGGAGCCCCGGTCGCAATTGTCAGCACGACCTTGACCGTAGCCTTGTTTGCGGAAGTCATCGCGATGGCTTTTTCACACCGCTTCATGGACCATTTCACGAATAAACAGCTGCTTCTGGCCGTTTTGTTCCTTTCAGGAACGGAATATCTGATCAATTTCCTGTCGGATGACTTTTTAGTGCTTTCGATAGCGACCGTATTGACCAAGTTTTTCGCTTCCGGAACCTTCATCATGCTGAACCTCAAGATGGTCTCTACCTTGCTGAACCGGAAACTGATCGCTACAGGAACTGCAGTCGTCGCCATGCTTTCCAGGAACATCGGCACCATCTTCTTCCAATTGATGGCGGGTCCGGTAATCGATAATGTAGGGCTCAATTATCTCTACTTGATCCTTTTCGTCTTTACGGTTCTCGCTGCGGTGATTGCCTTGCTGTTCAAAGTACCGGCTCAGCCGAAAGAACGCCTTTTTTCTTGATGATAGCTTTAATCGCAAAAAACGACCAGGGAATCCAATTTCCCCGGCCGTTTTTTTTAATTTCAGGAATTCATCAGTTTCTGACTCGTTTGATGATCAGTTTCGTCGCTTCCATCAACGCGACGGCGGTCAAGGCCAGTCCTGCTGCTATCCCGAAATGCACCAAGCCGAAGTCGGCCGGTATCGAGAAGATGCCGCGCACCGCTGGCAACAAAGTCGCCGCATACAATGTGCTGCAGAAAGCTACAGCATAAAGGACATATTTATTCGAAAAGAAACCCGCTCCGATAGCGGTCTGGGAATTAGAACGCGCTGGAAACGTCTGTAAAGTACGCGCGATGATCAAAGTTGAGAAGGCCATCGCCACACTAATTTCGGCAGAATAAACCATACCGATGAATTGCGAAAGGATGACGGCTCCCCCGATCAGTATCCCTCGGTAGATGACAGAAACGAGCGTATCTCCGGAGAAAATGCCCTCGTTTGGATCCCTTGGTTTGCGACTCATCACATCAGGCTCGCCCTTCTCCATACCCAATGCAATCGCGGGAATCGAATCATTGACCAAGTTGATGAACAGCAGTTGCAGGGCTGTGAATGGATTTACCCAGTCCATCAGCAGCGCTGCGATGATGGCGATGATGGCCCCCAAGTTGCCCGAGAAGAGATAGGCGATGGCTTTCTTGATGTTGTCATAGACGTTGCGGCCTACTCCGACCGCGCTGACGATGGAAACGAAGTTATCGTCGGTCAGCACCATCGCTGCCGCCTCTTTGGCGACATCCGTTCCGCTGCCCATGGCGATGCCGATGTCTGCTTGCTTCAAAGCCGGAGCATCGTTCACCCCGTCACCCGTCATCGCAGTGACATGACCTTTCTTCTGCCATGCGCGGACAATCCGGATTTTGTTCTCAGGAGATACCCGAGCATAGACGGATACACGTTCCAAAACAGCATCCAATTCCCGATCACTTAGGTTGTCCAGCTCCTGTCCGGTTAAAGCAAGGTCGTCCTCTCCCGAAATGCCGATATCGCGGGCAATCGCGCGCGCTGTCGTTTTATGGTCGCCGGTGATCATCACCGTTTTGATGCCTGCTTTCTTGGCTTCCGCAACAGCGCCATAAACCTCTTCGCGCGGTGGATCAATCATCGCCATAAGCCCGACCAGAATCAGATCATGCTCCGCATCGAAATCGAGCGCCTCTGCTGCCTCCATCGGCCGATAGGCGAAAGCCAATACGCGGAGGGCACGATCCGAAAAATGTTCATTCTTTTCCTTGATGTTTTCAAGGATTTCATTCGTCAACGGCACCACTTCTCCATCAATCAAAACTTTGGTACTGCGCCCGAAAACCACATCCGGGCCGCCTTTCGTCAGCAACAGATGCTCCCCGTTGATTGTGTGGACCGTCGACATCAGTTTGCGTTCCGAATCGAAAGGCAAGTCCGCCACACGCGGATAAGCTTTCCTTAGCTCATCGTATGGCTGATTCATTTTATTGCTGAAGGCGATCATGGCTACTTCCGTGGGGTCCCCCACCTCGTGTCCGTCCATATTGATGCTGGCATCATTAGCCAAGACGGCGACCTGCATCAAGCGCTGCTCATCGGATGACCAGGTCTGCGGATGAGCATTGAAACTACCGGATTGGCCGTTCACCAAATAATGGTCGACGATTGTCATCTTATTCTGGGTCAAAGTTCCTGTCTTATCGGTGGCTATGATGCTGGTCGATCCCAACGTTTCTACTGCAGACAATTTGCGGATGATCGCATGTTTCTTGGCCATCTTTTTCGTCCCGATCGAAAGGACAATCGTCACGATCGACTGCAGGGCTTCCGGAATCGCTGCAACCGCGACGGCGACAGCGAACATGAAGGCGCTCAGTACGCCGGACCCGATATCCGTCGTTCCCTCCGCCATCATACGGATGAACTGGATTCCGAAAATAAGTCCGGAAAGCATCAGGATGCCCACACCCAAATTTTTACTGAAATGCTCCAGATTCTTTTGCAGCGGCGTTTGCTTTGCCAACGCATTATCCAATAAGTTCGCCACCTTACCGATTTCGGTGTCGTTGGCGATGGCGGTGACGATGAATTCTCCCCGGCCGTACACAGCCAGCGTTCCGCTATGGACCATATTCGAGCGATCGCCCACCGGAACTGCTCCGTTGATATCCATCACTTCTTTATCGGCGGGGATGGACTCCCCGGTCAGCATCCCTTCATCCACCTTGAGCGCACTCGCTTCAAACAGTCGACCGTCTGCCGGGACATAATCACCAGCATCCAGGCTGACGATATCTCCGATGACCAATTCCCTAGCAGGAACGGTCAGCCTCATACCGGCCCTTTTAACTTTTGCCATCGGAGCGGACAAACTCTTCAATGCATCCAGCGAGCCTTCTGCTTTCCTTGTCTGGATGACGCTGACAATCGCATTGATCATCAGAACTGCAAAGATGATCAATGATTCTGCTGCATGCCCCATCACCATCTGAATGGTAGCAACAGCCAGCAACACCAGAACCATTGCATCCTTGAACGTCTCAACAAACAACTTCAGGACCGAATCTCGTTCCTTCGTTTCCAATTCGTTGAACCCGTGCTCCGCTTGCTTCGTTTTGACGGACTGTTCATCGAGACCTTCTTTAGTGCTGCCCGTTTCCGCAAAAATATTCTCCAAGCTTTTCTGGTATGCCGCCAAGGAATCCCCTCCAGGTTTGTTATTGTGCGGGTAGCCCGCATTCTTTTTTGCCGCTATCGTTTTCGTGGTTGTTCTTTCGTTTTCCATCTGAAATCCCCCTGTTATTGGATATCTATTTTTAACCAGCCGTTGCTCCCTTATCTGTTTCCTGCTTCAAGTTTTCGCCGCGCTTCCCTCCTTGTTTTCCGCAAATAACTAATAAAAAAGAGACTTATGCACTAACGTCTCTCTCAAGAAACGTTAGGCATAAGTCTCACTATTTAAGGCAACACCAGAAGACCCTCTCGGATCTACTTATTGTTGGCATTGCCACAGCAAAGCTGCTAGTTACTCCCTTACGGAAAAACTTCTATTCAGTTCTTAATCAATATAAACGGTAAGCCCGAAAAAAGCAAGTCTTAAGCTTACACTTTTTCTATTTCTTTTTGCGGATCATATCGAAACGTTCAACCGCGAAAGGAACTTTCATCTTCACGATCATCATGGCATTGGGTGCACGGTCGATCGCTTCATCGTGTTCGTTCCAGATGGCTTCCACAGTCAGCTTATTGTGGCGCAGGCCGGGACCGTAAAATTCGATTTCGTCCCCGACACCGAAATTGTTCCGTTGCTGAATTGTGGCCATCTGCGTTTCCGGATCATATGCCATCACTTGGCCGACGAACCCGTAGCGCGGAATTTTGCGGCGTTGGCCGAAGAGCTGTTCATCCTCGGTAGGATCTTTGTAGAAGAAGCCGGTCGCCAATTCGCGTTGGGCGACTTTCCACAATTCATCCACCCATTCCTGCTTCAATTCGTAATGATCTGGATCGGCGCAATAAGCATCCACAGCTTTGCGGTAAACATTGACTACCGTAGACACGTAGTGGATCGATTTCATGCGCCCTTCGATTTTCAGGCTGTCGACGCCGCTCTCGATCAGGTCGGGCAGGTGCTCCAGCATCGACAAGTCGACTGCACTCATGGAGAATTTCTCTTCGATGCCTTCTTCGCCGGCACCTACAGGGTTCTGTTGTCCCAACAACGGCATATCGAACAAGCCATATTTCCAACGGCAAGACTGCGCGCAGCCTCCGCGGTTGGCATCACGGTTCGACATGTGGTTGGAGAGGACACAACGGCCCGAATAGGAGATGCACATCGCCCCGTGGACGAAGGCTTCGATTTCGACATCGGTCTTCTCATTCATTTCCTGGATTTCTGCCATCGATACTTCACGGGCCAAAACAACGCGTTCCAAGCCTTCGCTCGCCCAAAAATTGAGCGTCTGGTAATTGGTCGCGGAAGCCTGTGTCGACAAATGGATCGGCAAGCCGGGTGCATCGGTCACCGCAATTTCCATCAGTGCGGGATCCGAAATCAGCACCGCATCGATGCCGATATCGCGGATTGTGCGGAAGAATTCGCCTGCACCTTCCTCGTTGCCTTCATGGGTGACCATGTTCGCGGCGACATAGATCTTCGAACCGTGGCTATGTGCAAAAGCGACTGCTTCAGCCATTTCCTCATAGTCGAAATTGCCTGCGCGGCTGCGCAATCCATAAGCTTCTCCACCGATATAGACGGCATCAGCTCCGTAGTGGATGGCTGTCTTCAATTTTTCTAATGTTCCGCCCGGGGCCAAGACCTCGGGCTTCTTTGTTATTGTTCGCATGTGTGTGTACACTCTCTTTCTTTCAGTATCAAAGTATCAGACAACTTCGTTAGGATCCTTGGAATAGAATCCGCTATCCAGCTCACGGTTGGCGGGATGCAAAGCATGCAATTCGGCATCCAAACGTTCCGCCAATGCTTCCGTCCAGTTCCCTTCCGCTAAGGCTTCGCGCGCCTCAACGAACAGCTTCGCGATTGCGACAAAATTTTCTCCCGGTGTGAACAACCCGTCCAGCATCCATTGCGAGACACCGATAGCCGTCAGTTCGCCCAGATGAGGCATCAAATCAAGATCATTGTTGGCGAAGATGTGCGTTCCGTTGCGGTCCTGATAGATGGAATAATGGGAATCCACTTTTTTCGGCTCGGAAATGAACAACCCGCGCTCTTTGTTCACCGCTTCCTCTTTCTCGATGAAATTGAAGTAGTTTTCAAGCAAATTACGTTTTGATTGGTGGATGCAAGTAGCACCGTACACCAATACTTCGACCGGAACCAAAGCGCCCGGAATGAGTTTCTTCATTTCCCCGAAAGGCACTTCGCGGGCCAGCACGGAACCGACCGCTCCCCTTTTCGCCCAGAAATTGATCTGTCCGCTTGAAGTCACCATGACTTGTGCGTCATAACGGTAAGGGATGAACAAATCCTGTTCCCGCATGACCTGCACGACGCCGGGGTCGCCCAACGTGATGCTGTCGACTTCCGCTTCACGCAGGAAAGCCAGATATTCGGCCACCTGGTTGATCCGATCGTTATGGAAGATCGCGTTCACCGCGGCACTGACTTGCGCGCCTTTCTCATGCGCATAGGCAATGACCTCACGTTGTTCCTCTCTGGTGAAGGAATACGGCAAACGAAGGCCGTACTCATCCTCTCCTATATATAGTATATCTACACCGCAATCCACCAATTCCTTGGCTTGCGCTACTGACTCGGCTGTTGCAATCAGCTCGATCATCCTACATTCCTCCCTTATTCGAGTTCCTTGATAAGATTATCACATTACTTATAAAAAGTGAATGACTGTTTTCCCTAAGTTTTTAGAAATTTACTGTGCAAAAGTGCTGTGGCTTGTTAAGACAATCATTAGATTCCGCCTATATATAGCTATATCAGGCTCCCCGTATTCTTTCCAGCACTAAGAATGGTATAATAGCAAATGTGAAAATGGAATGACATCCATCAACGTTCAGGAGGAATATTTAATGAAAAAACTTGTCAACAGCCAACAGATGAAGAAAATCGACGCCTTTACGATCGATGAAATCGGCATCCCAGCCATGGTGCTGATGGAAAATGCAGCGAATGAGGTCGTCGCAGCCATGGAAGAACGCATATCAGGAGAGGATATCATCCTCGTGATCTGCGGTTCAGGCAACAACGGCGGCGACGGAATGGCGGCAGCCCGCATTTTGTTGAACCACGGCTTCCAGGTGGATGTATTCCTGATCGGTGAACGTGACAAATTATCGCCTGAGTCCAGAAAACAACTCGATATCATCGAAAACCTGGAAATGGTCATCTGGGATGACATCAGCGAAATCAATTTCAAAGGCTACACCGTCTTGGTCGATGCGATTTTCGGCATCGGGTTGGACAGGCCGGCAGAAGGAAAATACGCGGAGACGATCCAACTCATGAACGCGTTCCAAGGATATGTCTTTGCCGTCGACATCCCATCCGGCATCTCAGCCGACAATGGACAAGTGCTCGGGACCGCTGTCCGGGCGGATGTGACCATCACTTTCGGGATCGAAAAAATCGGCCAGCTGCTTTACCCAGGTTCTTTGCACACCGGAAAATTGATCGTCAGCGACATCGGTTTCCCGCCAAGCGCCATGGATGTCATTTCTTCGAATGTGCTGTTCTATGAAGAGAGCGATCTTTTTTCGCTTCCGAGACGCGCGGCCTATTCGAACAAAGGCACTTACGGCCGGGTCGTGATCATCGCCGGATCCGCAAACATGAGCGGGGCTGCCTTCTTGGCGGCAAAAGCCGCCTACCGTTCCGGCGCAGGTCTTGTCCAGATCATCACACCGGATGAGAACCGCGCCATCCTTCAGATGCAGCTGCCTGAAGCCATCCTGACGACTTACCAGCCGGATGGATTGGATCAGGAGAGCGAACGCCTGAAAATCATCGACGCAGTGTCCTGCGCCGATGCGATTGTTGTCGGACCTGGAATCGGGAGGTCCGATGCAGCCCGCACTGTGGTTGATTTGGTTCTCGAAAACAGCCAGATCCCTTTGATCATCGATGCGGATGCTTTGAATATCCTTTCCGATCGTTTCAACGACGCAGCTTTACCGGGGAACGATTCCCGTGCCCGTATCAGCGCAGTGGCGCAGGCCGTTCCAGTGGGGAGCATCCTTACCCCGCATTTGAAAGAACTGGCGCGTCTTTTGGCTAAGGACTTGGCGGAAATAAAAGCGGACCTCCTGGGGTCTGCGGCGTTCTGCACGGCTGATTCGGATTTGACCTTTGTCATGAAAGATGCCCGGACTGTGGTTGCCCATCAGGATGAGCATTACATCAACGCGAGCGGCAACAACGGCATGGCGACAGGCGGTTCTGGCGATGTCCTGACCGGCATCATCGCCGGCTTGTTGGCTCAAGGTTTGGCCCCTTCCGAGGCGGCTAAATTGGGCGTCTACATCCACGGTTTGGCAGGGGATATCGCAGCCCAGGAAAAATCCGAATACAGCTTGATGGCTTCCGATCTCATCGAAGCTTTGCCGGCGGTATTACGCTGATTTTTTAACTTGCTACAAGTAAAACGCACAATGATACCGGCCGTCTGTGGCTGGTGTCATTGTGCGTTTTTGATTTGATTCATGTGTGACTATTCTTTCGTGGGCTGTGGCCGGAGGAAAAACCTGGTCTTGGCCGCCTCCTTTATTCCGTTTTCTTCTTGGAATTGCCCGCTTCACCGGAAATACGGAATACTTTTTCACTGCGCTCGTATGGCACGTCAGGAACGCCTTTGCGGGCATTGGCGACCCGGGCCACGACAAACAGATAATCAGAAAGCCGGTTGATGAACTTCAGGACGAACGGATTCACTTCTTCCGGCTCTTGCTCCATGAAGGTGACGATCCGGCGTTCCGCGTCGCGGGTCGTCGTCCGCAAAATGTGGAACCAGCTGGCCAGTTCCGTTCCGCCCGGTATGATGAAGTACTGAGTCTCCTCCGGCTCTTCGCTGTAGCCATCGATTTTCTTCTCCAACCAGTCGATGTGATCCTGTGCGATCTTGTACTCCCGGTGCCCTTTAGGGATCGACAGATCTGAGGAACAATCGAACAGGAACTGCTGGATGAGCGCCATGTCCTCCTGGATGTCCTCGCCGCAATCATTTTTCGTACCGACTAGCCCGAACCATGAGTTCAGACCGTCCAGCGCGCCGAAAGCTTCGATCCTCTCGGCGTTTTTCGGAAGAGCTTTGCCACCTCCGATACGTGTGTTGCCTTTATCGCCTGTGCGTGTATAGATGCTGTATTTCATTTGTTGCCGTCCTCCTCTGGTGTTGTTTTTTGTTCTGTCATTTTAACACATTTCATTCCGGGACCACTCAAACGAGCAATCGTATGACAGAATTTTCTGGGAATAGGGCCTTTGCAGTATGGATTTCAAAGGGAACTCTGGTAAACTAAAAATAGAAACCCGCTATGCCGCTATACGGGCCAAATCCGGATACGGCATAAGAAAGGACAGCATATGCAAAAGAAAGAAACGAAAATAACAATACCCGAAGATACGCGCCTCATCTCCTTTTTGGGCGGCAAGACAATCATCTATATCCTGTCCGCCCTGATTCTGATCGGCATACTCATCTTCACGATGGATACCATCTCCTTCATCTTCAAACCGCTGCAGATCATGTTTTCAACAGTCGTAGCACCCGTGATTTTAGCAATCGTCTTCTATTATATCTTCAATCCGCTGGTGACCTTCCTCGAAAGAAGGAAAATCAACCGGGGAATGGCGACATCGCTCGTCTTCGTCCTCTTCATTTTTATGTTGGTCTACGGATTTGTGCTTTTGGTTCCGATTTTATCGAATCAGCTGACGAATCTGGTCAATGAATTTCCTACCTATATCGAACAAATGAATGCCTATTTCGACAGACTGCTCGCAAACAGCACCTTCAAGGATTATTATGAACAAGCGCAAAATTGGTTGGACAGCACCGTGGGCAGCATCCCTGAAATGATTCTGGCCTGGATCGGCAATTCAAGCGAAAAAATTATGAACATCTTTTCCACAATTTCGAGCGTAGTGGTCGTGACTGTCACTTTCCCGGTCATCCTTTTTTTCATGCTGAAGGACCAAGGGAAGTTCAAACCATTTGTCATGAAGAACGTCCCGCCTGTTTTTCGTGATGATGTCGAAAAAATATCCAGACAGATGTCGCTTCAGGTCGGATCCTATGTCCAAGGCCAGTTGCTAGTTGCCTTGAGTCTGGGCGCTTTGTTGATAGTCGGGTACTTGATCATCGGGTTGGATTATGCCTTCGTCCTTGCCCTGATCGCTACCTTGACAGCGGTCATCCCTTTCATCGGCGCCACTATTGGCGTTATACCAGCCTTGTTCGTTGCAGCCTTCACTTCACCAGCCATGCTCCTAAAAATGGGCGTCGTCTGGGCATTGGCACAGTTCATCCAAGGCAACATCATCGAACCGAGCATCATGGGTCGAAATTTGAAAATGCATCCGTTGACGATCATCATCGTTTTGTTGATTATGGGCAATCTTCTGGGTTTAATCGGTATGATTCTGGGCGTGCCATTGTTCGCGATGCTGAAAATACTGCTAGAGCATGTACTCGAAAAGTTCAAGATTCGGTACAATCGTTACTTTGCTGAAGTGGCGGGTCCTTTCGAGCTGGAAGAGGAAGAGCCTGTCTTGGTGAACGGCTCTACCCCCGTTAAGGATTTCGCGACCGTTGCTGTGGTCCAGGATGTTCCTGATAATGATAACGAAAACGGTACAGAAGAACGATAACCAAAAAGGTTCGCGATCCCCGCGGGGATCGCGAACCTTTTTTCTATAGAAAATAGTTCCATATCAAATACACGAGATAGAAAAAAATCAAAATCCGCCCTTCTTTTCTGCTGATTACTTCCCGTTTATTGTTGTAGGAAAAGTACCCCAAAACTGCCAGGAGAATAGCCAAAGCCGGAAAATGGATCTGATAGAAATCCGAACTGACGACCATTCCTCCCGGTGTCAATCCTAATGCCACACCAAGAACGAACAAAGTATTCAACAGATTGGACCCCATGATGTTCCCCATCGCCAATGCGCCGTAGCCTTTTTTTACGGAAACAATCGTCGTACTTATTTCCGGCAGTCCGGTTCCGAAGGCAACGACCGTGGAAGCGATGACCGATTCAGGGATACCAATCCGGAAAGCTCCGATTTCAACCGTACTCACCAAAACAGAGGCACTCGCAATCACAAACCCCGCACTGATGAGCAATTTAATCAATTTGACCAGAATTGACAGGTCTTTCTCCTTGTCTTCTTCTATGATAGCCTCTTGATCCGACTTCTTTCCTTCCCGCACTGTCCAGTAGAAATAAACCGGAGTGAGCAAAAGGAAAACTATGCCCAGCCACTGTGGTATCTTGCCTTGTCCATCCGCATGAAAAATCGGCAAGGAAGAGAGAATCAACAAGAGCGAAAGCGCCGACAAAACAGTGTGTTTATATGCCGTCTTCCGGTTGACGGGTATGCTACCATAAAGCGCGCCGATCCCCAGAATGAAGCTGGTATTCACGATTGTCGAACCAATGACATTACCCAAAGAAAGAATCCCGTTGCCCTTCAAGGACGAAGAAATCGACACCGCTAATTCCGGTAGGGAGGTTCCCAAAGAAACAATTGTTGCGCCGATGACCAGTTCGGACATCCCCCACTCCAAAGACAATGAAATGGCCTCATCAACTAAAATATCCGTCGCCTTTGACAACACCAAAATACAGAGGACAAGCACTGCAACCAGCACATATCCGTTCATTTGTTCCAATAGCAGCTGCATAGTCCCCTCCTCCTTAACATGATAATCTGATCTTCTCATCTAATAAGTCACTTGCTGATAATCCGCTGGTATTTCAAAAGCATCCTCCGAAACATTATCTGACAATTCGAGAATTTCCATGATCGATTCAAAGGACTCATCAATCGTCTTGATTTTTTTCAGGTCGGAGCCATCAAAATAATAGAATATCTGAGTTCCGCCCTCAGTGCGGTATTCCTCGTACACCAGGCCGTCTTCCTCACCACTGCCGATGTACTCGATGTCATCCACCTCGACCGGCTCGCTTGATTCCGGCATTTCCGGTAGAGTCTCATCACCCTCAGCCGTTGTCTGGGGCATAACAATAACCGTTTTACTGACGTGGTCGATCATATAGATATTATCGTCCATCATCACCATTGCAGTTTCGGTGTCTGCGGATTTTGATTGCATCGCGGTTCTGTCGCCCGAAACGGTCATCATCGTTTCGGATTCCATCATTTCACCTTCAAATGTTGTAGTGGAACGAAAAGCCATATAGTAATTGCCGCTTTCCATAATTTCTATGTAGCTTTTTGAAAGTTTACCCAAACGGTCGCCGATTTCAGTGGATTCTGCCGATGCGTTTTCCTTGTCGCTGCTCGTGGTATCTGCCGCCGAACTGCTCTGCGCTGTCGCTTGAGTTGAACTTTCGTCTTCAGCTGTTTCCTGTGTTTGGTTGCAACTTGCCAAAAAAAGACTGGCCAACAGTACTGCCCAATATTTTTTTCTATCTTTCAGCATCTTAAAACAACTCCTTCGAATAGTGTTGATCCTTTCGCTGCAATTCCGATTGGCGTGATGCTATTTCCTTTATCCTTATTATAGCTCATATCCAGCGCGTTTTGAAATTTGGCATAAGCGTTCGAGCATCCGACAAAAGACCTTAAACAACGCGGTTTTTCATTTCAGCCTAACGTTCGGTGCGTGTTATTTCATCCGGACGGAACGCTACGGCACTCGCTCCACGACACTGATCCTCATCGACCATTCCGATCGGGTGACTTTCGTGGAAAGATGTTACCTGCCAGATGGAACCAGCAGTGACGTCCGTTTCAACTTTCTATTGATGGCTGAAGAAAAATGATGCAACAAAAGATGCGGCCGGGATTCCGATTCCTGGCCGCATCTTTTTTGTTAAAGATAGTATTTCCTGATAATCGTCAGGTCATCATTCAATTCATAGACCAACGGTTGCCCGGTAGGAATTTCCAAGGCCATGATCTCATCATCGGGTATTTCTTCGATATATTTGATCAAAGCCCGCAACGAGTTTCCGTGGGCCGCCACCAAAATCGTCTTGCGATCCAATACCGCCGGAGCGATCTGGTCTTCCCAGAATGGGATGACGCGGTCCAAAGTGGTTTCCAAATTTTCCCCCATCGGAATGACACGCTTCTGCAGGTTGGCGTACCGTCGATCCCTGACCGGTGACAGCGGATTATCCGGATCCATCAGCGGCGGCAACGTATTGTAGGAGCGTCGCCATTTCAGGACTTGGTCTTCTCCATATTTTTCGGCCGTTTCCTGTTTGTTCAGTCCTTGCAGATCGCCATAGTGCCGTTCATTGAGCCGCCAACTCTTCACTTCCGGTATCCATAATTGATCCATTTCATCCAGAACAATATGGCACGTTTTGATCGCCCGCTGCAACACGGACGTGAACGCCATATCAAATTCAATCCCGGCTTCCTTGAGTTTCCGTCCGGCTTCTCTCGCTTCCCTAACGCCCTGTTCACTCAAATCGACATCCGTCCAGCCCGTAAACAGGTTCAATAAATTCCACTCGCTTGCGCCATGACGAATCAAAATGATTTTCCTCATCACCATCACTACTTTCCGCCTGTATTTTTCTTTCATTATACTGCTACAAGCGGTCTGGTTCACGTTTAAGGACTTCAGTTACCGCTGCGGATGGCCCCCACCATTTCCGCCACGAAGGCTCCGACCGGTTTGGGCGAATCCTTCCCGTACTGTTCCATGATGTTGATGATTGCGGAACCGATGATGACGCCATCACCGACTTCGCTCATGGCTTTGGCTTGTTGCGCGTTGGAAATCCCGAAGCCGATGGCGCAAGGGATGTCGCTGATTTTGCGGATTTCCGCCAAAATGCTGCCGATATCGGTCGTGATGTCGCTGCGCACGCCGGTGACTCCTAAGGAAGAAACGACATACAGGAAGCCTTCAGCTTCTTTGGCGATCATGGCGATCCGTTCCGCAGAGGAAGGTGCCACCATGGAAATGTAGGTGATGCCATGATCCCGGCAGGCTTCCTGGATGAAGCCCTTCTCCTCGAACGGAACGTCCGGGATGATGACGCCGTCGACGCCGGTCTCTTTGCAGCGCGCCATGAATTTATCGATGCCGTAGACGAACACCGGATTGATGTAGGTCATGAAGACGAAAGGCGTATCGATTTCGGTGCGCAATTCAGTCACCATTTGGAAAATATCGTCGGTATTGATGCCGTTCGCCAAAGCCCGCTCATCGGCTTTTTGGATGGCCGGGCCTTCCGCAACGGGATCGGAGAACGGGATGCCGATTTCGACGATGTCCGCTCCGTTCGCAACGATTTCCCTGATGATTGTTTTCGTGGTTTCCAAGTCTGGATCCCCTGCAGTAATGAAAGGGATGAATGCTTTATGCTTAAAGGCTGCTGTGATCTTATTCATGGATGTCAACTCCCTTGTATCTTGCGATTGCTGCAACGTCCTTATCGCCACGGCCCGACAAACAAATAACGATGATTTTTTCGGGATCCAGCGTCGGCGCCAAAACCATAGCGTGCGCGATTGCATGTGAACTTTCGATTGCCGGGATGATGCCTTCCATCCGCGCCAGGTATTCAAAGGCGGCGACAGCTTCGTCATCCGTCACTGAAACATACTCAGCGCGGCCCCGGTCATAGAGGTCCGCATGCTCAGGCCCGATGCCCGGATAGTCCAGTCCAGCCGATATCGAATAAACAGGAGCGATCTGGCCGTATTCATCCTGGCAGAAATAGGATTTCATGCCGTGGAAAATGCCCGGCGTACCGGTCGCGATTGTCGCAGCCGTATCTTGGGTGTGGATGCCTCTGCCGGCAGCTTCGCAGCCGATCAAGCGCACGCTTTCGTCGCCGATGAAGTCATAGAAAGTCCCGATCGCATTCGAGCCACCGCCAACGCAAGCCATCACGACATCCGGCAGCTTGCCTTCCGCCTTGGCCATCTGAGTTTTTGTCTCTTCCCCGATGATTTTCTGGAAATCGCGGACCATGGTCGGGAATGGATGCGGCCCCATGACCGAGCCGATGCAGTAATGCGACTCTTCGAACGTTGAAGCCCAATCCTTCATCGCTTCGTTGACCGCGTCCTTAAGCGTGGCAGTGCCGCTTGTCACAGGAATCACTTTCGTGCCCAACAATTCCATTCGGAACACGTTCAAGGCTTGGCGCTGGGTGTCCTCTTCGCCCATGTAGACGACGCACTCCATGTCCAAAAGCGCAGCTGCTGTTGCCGTCGCCACGCCGTGCTGGCCGGCGCCGGTCTCAGCGATAATGCGTTTCTTGCCCATCTTTTTGGCCAACAATACTTGGCCGAGCGCATTGTTGATCTTATGCGAGCCCGTGTGGTTCAGGTCTTCGCGTTTCAGGTAGACTTTTGCTCCGCCGAGGTTCTTTGTCATCTTTTCCGCGTAATAGAGGCGGGATGGCCGGCCTGCGTAGTTGTCCAACAGATCGTTCAATTCTTTTTTGAAGTCCGGATCCTCTTTGAGTCGGAAAAAAGCCTCCGATAGTTCCAAACAAGCGTTCATCAAGGTTTCGGGAATGAACTGTCCCCCATGTGCTCCAAAATAACTTGTCATTTTTTTGACCTCCCAATGATTTCCATTACTGCTCTGATTTTTTCAAAATCCTTCACGCCGTCCGTTTCGACGCCGCTCGAGATGTCCACTGCGTATGGCTGCATCTGCTTGATGGCCCCCTCAAGATTGCCGGCGTGCAGGCCGCCCGCCAGGAAGAATGGCTGCGTCGCTTCTTTCAGCAAATCCCAGTTGAATGTCTTTCCGGTTCCACCTGCCACACCGCTTTGGTATGTGTCATAGAGGAGAATATCGGCAGCGTATGCCTTCTTGACATCAGCGGCGTCCTTGACCGCAACCGCTTTGATGATCGGAAGTGTGATCCACTTGCCCAACTCTTCTATATAAGCGTTATCCTCATCGCCGTGGAGCTGCACGATCTGGATTGCCCGGCTCTCCACGATTGCGACGATGTTTTCGATCGGTTCGTTGACGAAGACGCCGACTGCCGGAATGGCTTCGTCTAGGGCGGCCCTGATTTCCAGCGCCTGTTCCAACGATATCTGGCGCTTGCTGGGAGCGAAGATGAAGCCTGCAAAATCCGGGCGTAGCTCGTTCAGCATTTCAGCATCCTCGACTCGTTTCAGACCGCAGATTTTTACTTTAACCATCAGCCGATTCCCCGAAGGCGATCGAGCATGCCTTTTTTGTCTGGAGAAACCATCATCGTTTCGCCGATCAGGATCGCATCGACGTTGCCCTCTTCCAATTCGATGACTTGCTGTCTTTCCGAAATGCCGCTTTCGGCCACGAAAAGGATATCATCCGGCACCAGTGCGCGCAGCCTGATGGACTGTTGGATATCCACTTTGAAGGTCTTCAAGTCCCTGTTGTTGACGCCGATCATTTTTGGGTTCGTCCGCAACGCTTTCAGGAGCTCTTCTTCGGTGTGGGCCTCCACCAGGGCCGAAAGCCCCAGTTCGCGGGCCAAGCGTTGCAAGGCATCCAACTCCTCTTCGTTCAGGATGGTCGCGATCAACAGCACCGCATCCGCGCCAATGACCTTCGCCTCATAGATCTGATAGGCATCGATGATGAAATCTTTCCGGATGACCGGAAGCGATACTGCCTGTTTTATCTCCGTCAGGAAGCGATTTTCGCCTTGGAAAAAATCGGGCTCCGTCAATACCGATAGCGCGGATGCGCCTGCTTCTTCGTAGGCCTTGGCGATTTCGAGGTATGGGAAATCCTCCACAATCACGCCTTTCGAAGGGGACGCCTTCTTGCATTCGCAGATGAAACGGATCCCTTCACCGGTCAGCGCCTTTTCGAATGGGAAATCCTGATTGATCGGCATCGCCAAGGCGGCTTGCTTCATTTCTTCCAATGGGATTGCCTGTTTGGCTTTTTCCACGCGTATTTTTGTCGCTGCTATGATCTCGTCCAATATCATTTTGTCGCCTCCTGTGATGCAGTGATGAATTGCTTTAATTTCCCCAGTGCCGCTCCGCTGTCGATGAGTTCGGCTGCACGTTTGATGCCGTCAGCGATCGTATAATCGTCGTTGGCCAGATAAATGGCCATGCCGGCGTTCAACAGCACTGTATCGCGCTTCGGTCCTTTTTCGCCACTTAGGATAGCCAAGGCGATTGCGGCATTTTCAGCCGGTTCCCCGCCAACCAGATCTTCGTTGGTGCAGTACTCGAAGCCGTAATCTTTCGGATCGAATGTGAAGTGGGTGACCTTGCCGTCGCGGAGCTCCGCTACTTCCGATGTTGTGGTCAAAGTTATTTCATCCAGACCGTCATTGCCACCGAACACCAAAGCTCTTTCCATCTGCAATTGGTTCAGCACTTCAGCCATCGTGTCCACCAGCGCGACATCATACACGCCGAGCAACTGCATATTCGCATTGGCTGGGTTCGCCAATGGCCCCAGGACGTTGAAGATTGTCCGGACACCCATTTCTTTCCTGACGGGTGCCGCGTGTTTCATTGAAGGATGGTATTTTTGGGCGTACATGAAGCACATCCCGATTTCTTCCAGCATCGCTTCGCTGTGTTGCGCACTGGCTTCGATGTTCACGCCTAATTCTTCCAGCACATCCGCGCTGCCGCATTTGCTTGAGGAGCTGCGGTTGCCGTGTTTCGCCACCGGGATCCCTGCGGCTGCGATGACAAAAGAAGAGACGGTTGAGATATTGAAAGTGAAGGCTTGATCGCCGCCGGTTCCGACGATGTCCAATGCCGTTGTTTTCGTCTGCACCTTATTTGAAAAATCACGCATCACTTCAGCGGAAGCACTGATTTCTCCGGCCGTCTCGCCTTTCATCCGCATAGCAGTCAGGTAAGATGCAATCTGGACCGGACTGGCTTGACCGCTCATAATCTGGTGCATGATGGTCTTCGTCAACTGCGGGGAAAGCTCTTCTTTTTTCACTAGTTTATCGATAGCGGCTTTCATGCTGTCTTGCGGGAGAATTTCTTCGGTCTGTTTCGTCTCTTTTATCTCTAGCATTTCATTCACCTCATCATTTTTTGTGTACAAAAAAAGCCCTTGTCCCCCTTTAAAGGGACAAGAGCTTGCATTCTCCTGCGATACCACCCAAATTGACGATAATAATCGCCCACTCGTTCACATACCAACATATGTGCCTGTCTGTTAACGGATCAGGTTCCCCGTTTGCCCCTACTCTTTTCAAGGCAACCCTCTCAAGTCCATTCGGCATCCCCTTCGCTATCGCACTCTCACTGGCGGCGACTCTCTGGAAACAAGGTATGATGCGTACTCCTCTTGATTATCGGTTTTATTAGATGGAAATGATTTTTCTAACGATTTCTTAATGTTGGGATTATTTTAACGCATCGCTATGCTTCCGTCAACTGTTTTATTTATATAATTTGGCAAGCTCGAATGTTTCCTGCTCCAGCACGGTTTTGGTAGAATGGATGCACAATAACCTTGAAAGGGTGTGTTCCGACTGAAACAATCCGACAAACTTTACTCGATGGCACCCGTCATCGATCCGGACGCCAAGGTCCTGATTCTGGGATCGATGCCCGGCGCGAAGTCGCTGGAAGCACAGCACTACTACGGGAATCCCAGGAACCATTTCTGGGAAATCATTTTCTCCCTGCTAGAGAAAGAGGATCCGGTCACCTACGAGGATCGCCTTTCGTTTCTGAAAAAGCATCATATCGCCCTTTGGGATGTCATCCACTCCTGTTACCGTGAAGGCAGCCTCGATTCGGCCATCAAAGAGGAACAGCCGAACGACTTGAAGCCCCTGCTGCGCGAACATCCCCAGATCAAAGCCATCGCCTTCAACGGCGGAAAAGCTTACCGCAGCTACAAAAAGCACTTCGGACTGGATGAGCACTCCGGACTTGTTTACCTGCCGCTCCCCTCGACCAGCCCCATGCGCGGCAAGCATGTTAAATCGTTGCCGGAAAAATTGGAAGCTTGGTCGGTGCTGAATGAGTATCTTTGAGGCATACGAAATTCAGAAGATATCCGATATCGCTGATGAATCGGACAATCGCCGTTTGGTTTGGGCACTCGTTGTCCGATTAATGTCCCCCAGAAAAAAGCCGGTCTGTCAGAACCCAAATTCTGACAGACCGGCTTTCGCATGTTTTAGATTTGTTCGAAAGCTTGATCCAAGTCGGCGATGATGTCATCGGCATTTTCGATCCCGATGGACAGACGGATCATGTCTCCAGAAACACCCGCAGCAATGAGGTCTTCGTCGCTCAATTGCGCGTGGGTCGTGCTGGCCGGATGGATGACCAGCGATTTCGCATCGGCAACATTCGCAAGCAGCGAGAACAATTCCAACTTGTCGATCCACTCGATGCCGGCTTGCTTGCCGCCCTTGATGCCGAAAGTGAAGATCGAGCCGGCGCCTTTAGGGAAGTATTTGTCAGAAAGCGCCTTGTATTTGCTATCCGGCAGTTCCGGATAATTCACCCAGGAAACTTTCGGGTGGTTCGCCAGATAAGCGACAACCTTGCGGGTATTTTCGACATGGCGTTCGACGCGCAATGACAAAGTTTCGATTCCCTGCAGCAACAGGAAGGAATCGATCGGGCCGATACAGGCTCCCGTATCACGCAGCACTTGCACACGGATTTTGGTCGTGAACGCGCCCGGTCCCAGATCCGTATAGACCAATCCGTTGTAATGCGCATCCGGTGTTGTGAAGCCAGGGTATCTTCCGCTGGCCGCAAAATCGAATTTACCGGATTCGACGATGACACCGCCCATAGTTGTGCCATGCCCACCCAGGAATTTAGTGGCGGAGTGGACCACCACATCGGCACCGAATTCGAATGGACGGATCAGGTAAGGCGTGCCGAACGTGTTATCCACGATCAAGATGATGCCATGCTTATGCGCAATTTCAGCGACTTTTTCGATATCAATCAGATTGGTGCTTGGGTTTCCGATCGATTCGATGAAGATGGCTTTCGTCTTTTCCGTGATGGCTGCTTCGAAGTTAGCCGTATCTTCAGGATCAATGAAAGTAGTTTTGATGCCCAAATTTGGCAAAGTCGCGCTGAAAAGATTGTAGGTGCCGCCGTAAAGCGTGCTGGCAGCGACGATCTCGTCACCCGCATGCGCAACATTCAGGATAGCGTACGTGATCGCAGCAGAACCTGAAGCGACCGTAACCGCTGATGTTCCGCCCTCAAGCGCCGCAACGCGTGCATCCACGACTGCGGTCGTAGGATTCGTCAAACGGGTATAGACATTCCCGGCATCCGTCAAAGCGAAACGGCCGGCAGCCTGTTCGGCGCTATCAAAAACGAAAGCGGTAGTTTGGTAAATCGGCACTGCACGGGCTCCGGTAACGGGGTCCGGTACTTGGCCTGCATGTACTTGCAACGTTTCAAAACTGTAATTTTTCTCTGTCATTTGTCATCTTTCCCTTCTGGTTTTGGATATATTCTTGCATGGCAGTTGCTCTTCTGGGTCATTTCCGATTTGCCGAGGTTGCTTCTTCTGTTCATTTCTCTGATTTTGCAAAAAGTAAAAAAGCCCTCGTCCCTATATTCCAACTGATTGAAATACAGGGACGAAAGCTCTTCGTGTTACCACCCATGTTCGTAGGGACCTCGCGATCCATACCTTAAAAAGTACGCAAGCTCCCGCTTGTTATACTCTTGTGCGCTATCGTGCACAAACCGAAACAACACTATCCGCATTGCTTTGCTCCGAGACCATCTTCGCTTTTTTTCATCATACCCCTTTTCACCTACCGGGGCTCTCTGGAATGACGATCGAAAGGTACTCTTCTCTTCATCGCTCTTCTATTAAAATTTAATTAAATATAACATCCGATTCTCACCTTGTCAAACATTTTGTTGATGTGAGCATATCCAATCTGATTCACGTTGTCATGCTCTATAATGAAAGGAAAGAGGTGATTTAAATTGAAATTGACATTCACAGAAAATGCCATACAACGACTGGAAAAATTGGGAATGATCGAGGACCTTTCTTTGCATATGAGTACCATCTACGGCTGCGGCGGACCGGACAGCAGCATGTTCACGATCCGAGCGTATGATGCGGAAAACCTGAACTATGACACTTTTCTGGACTCTAACTTTGGCAAGATAAAAGCCACCGAGGACAGCCTGCAACAACTGGATGAGGACAACATCATCGACTTCAACGACAGCAGCTTCTCTTTCGTCCTGAAAAGCAATCGCGGACTTCTGAACCCGCACATGAACTACGAAAATATGAAGTTGAAAGATTAAAAAAACGGCAACAGATTAAGTGCGCATTCCTTCTGGCAGAAATTCTGTCAGTGCTAAACTAAATTGAACAGTTTTCGATGAACAAGATTGAACACTTTCGCCAAAAAATATCTCCAATCCTGTATACTTTTAAAGGTATCTTAGGTTATTGGAGGACGAAAGGTGAAGAAGAAGTTAATGTTATATTTGGAAATTCAACAGATGAAGGAGCGGGGCTTTTCCATCCAACAAATCGCAAAGCAGTTGAAGGTATCCCGCACAACGGTTTATAACTACATGGAGAAGACACCGGAAGAAGCTTTCGAATGGGTCAATTCATTAGGTTCGAGGAAGAAGAAATTGGATCCATACAAGGATTGGATTGTTGCTTGGCTTCAAGAGTATCCGCATCTGAATGCGTCTCAAATACAGGATTGGCTGCTTGAGAAATTCCCCGACTTCACCGTTGGTGAAAGTACGATGCGGTTATATGTGAATCAAATACGCGAAGAATATCAGATAGCTAAAACTAAAGTTGTGAGGCAATACGAGGCGGTCGAAGAACAACCGATGGGAAAACAGGTGCAAGTCGATTGGGGCGAAACGCGTCAAAAGACACAGGATCAAAGAGAAATCAAATTATACTGCATTTGTTTCTTACTTTCCCATTCACGCTACCGCTATGTGGAATGGCAAAACCGCCCCTTTACGACTCGTGATGCCATTCGAAGCCACGAGAATGCCTTTGAATTCTTTGGTGGCATGCCGGAAGAAATCGTTTATGATCAGGACCACCTCATCACTGTGAGTGAGCACGCTGGAGACATGATTCTGACCGCTGAATTTCAAGCGTACAAACAGCAACGGAAGTTCAGAGTCCATTTATGCCGCAAAGCCGACCCCGAATCCAAAGGAAAAGTGGAGAGTACGGTAAAGTATGTGAAACGAAATTTCGCCGATAGCCGGATTTATACGACAATCGAGAACTGGAATGAGCGCTGTTTAGCCTGGTTGGAAAGAACGGGCAACCGAAGGGTTCATGGAACAACAAAAAAGAGACCGGTAGAAGTGTTTCTCCTCGAAAAGCAACACTTAAAACCAGTCTCTAAACTACTCTCAACCGAGAGTATCACCGGTTCAAGTATAACAAGAACGGTAAACAAGGACAATACGGTTTTTTATAAATCAAACCGTTATTCCGTGCCACTAGGCACTTACAGACCGAAAGGCCTGAATACAGTGGCTATTGAAATCAAGGAAGATACGAACGATCAAAAACGGCTTATTATCAGAAAACAGCCCGATGGGGAAATTCTGGCGAACCATCCTCTGGAAACTTCAACAGGCAAACTGATCAAAAATAAAAACCATGGGCGCGATCGTTCGAAGGGCATTCAAAGCTATAAGGAAACCGTTGCGCAGCAGTTCAAAGATTTGGAGCTTGCCTCACGATACATTGATATCTTGATGGAGAAGTATCCGCGCTATAAAAGAGACCAACTGGCCGTTCTACAGAAAGCGGCCCTCGAATACCCCACTGTCATTGATGAGGCCCTACAGAAGTGTATGTCTGAACATCTGATGAGTGCGAATGACTTTACGGATGTGGCTAAATACTTGGCTGCCCCTCGGAAAGAGACGCCGCCTGTTCCACCCGTACAAGCAGTCCGATCGGATTGCGCTGATATCAACGTGGAGACGCATCCGATGAGTACCTATACGGAAATTCTGGGAGGTGCCGCCTCATGAATGATAGCATGGACGCGCTGCAAAGCCAGTTCAGACAGCTGCGCTTGGTGGAAACTGCGAGCGAGTTGCCTGAGCTTTTCCGTAAAGCCGAACAGGCCTCCTGGACCTACCGGGAACTGGTGCAGGAGATTGTGTGCTTCGAATTAAGGAAGCGCGAGGAAAAAAGTGTTCAGAAACGATTGAAATGGGCTAAGTTCCCGTACCACAAAACACTTACGGAATTCGACCTATCAGATCAGACTTCTCTGAGCAAACGGCAGCTTACCCAGCTCCAAGAGCTTACTTGGCTTGAGCAGCAGTATAATCTCATCTTTTTGGGTCCGAGCGGTGTGGGGAAAACGCACTTGTCCATTGCCTTAGGCATGGAGGCCATCCAGAAGGGGTTTCAGGTAACATTCGTGACAATGGGAGAACTACTCTCCCTTCTGAAAACTGAAGAATTCACGCGGAAATCGCAGGTCCAGCTCAATCGGATCCGAGCATCTGATTTAGTGATTATTGATGATTTGATGTATATGGCAATGGATCAAAGGGAAGCTACCCTGTTTTTTCATTTGATCAATCATCTATATGAACGGAGTTCAATCATCTTGACCTCCAATAAGAGCCCCGACCAATGGGGAGAATTATTGGGCGATGAGGGCGTCGCAATGGCTATCCTAGACCGTATTCTGCATCGAGCGGAGGTCGTTCACATGAATGAAGCCAGCTACCGTATGAAGCATCGCCAGAGCATGTTTGTGAGCGAAAGTGTTCAAAATTAATTGGCGTTAACTGTTCAATTCTACTTGACGCTGACAAATTCCCGGCGAATCCTGATTTCGCCGGGAATTTTTCGGATAAATCAAATCCAAAAAAACTGCCCCCACATTTTGGAGAGCAGTCTATGAAACTATTTAACTATTTTTGTGTCGGTTGTAGGCGGCCGGTACGTGCGGGAAACGTTTGTAAACATCGTCAAGATACTCTTCCTGAATCGCCATTTCCTTCAGTAAAGTTGGAAAATCAATTGCATCCACCATCTTATTAAGCAGTACCAGTCCTTCTTCTGCCATGCGGTCTCGTGTTTCAACATCAGGTATGGCAGAAGTTGCCATATGGTCCGAATGTTCCTTGAAATAATAACCGGTTGCTCCGGATTGAAAGGCTTGGGCACTCAGGTTACCGAAAACCGCTGGTGTCTGGGTAACCGGCTCTGCATAATCAGATGTCAGCAAAATATCATCCAAACGATTACGCAGCTTGTAAGCCCCAAGAATCATCTTATCCAAATTGAGCATCATCGCTTTCGGATCTGAAAAGACACCGGATTTCTGCGCTGTTATCATGCCGTCGATATAGAGAATGGCGATCCCGGTTTCATCAAAGAAATCCCGGACAACTGGGTTTATTGAGATATGGGCTGGGCCATGCAAACTGATATAGATCTGTTTTTTGAAGCCTGACCGCAGTAAGGAATGTGCAAGACCTTGCAACATATCAGCACTTTCCCTAACGGTTAATTGGATGGTTCCCTTACCTGAAGCGGTTGCCCCAGAATAAACATACGGTACATGCGGAAGGACAAGTGAGTTTGTCCTTTGGGCCATCAATAAGGCAATCCCTTCAGCCAAGATCGTTTCGCAATCCAATGGTAGGCCGCCATGGAGTTCGGTTGGTCCAAAAGGCACGATGATGACATCGCTCTCCTTTAAGTAAGCCTCCACTTCATCATTGACCAAAACATTCAATAAGTGACTTCTTAATTTCATAAGTGCACCTCGCTATTATACTTCTGGTTCATCATTTTTCTTATCAAATTCCTCAAGTCTTGCCAGACGAGCTGAAGTCATCGCCTCACGTGTTTCATCAGTAATGTTCCAAATGAATTTGAATGAAACCCATGATAATAAAGCACAAACGGCTGGACCAACAAGGTTCATTAGAACTAATCCTTCAACAGCTTGAGCTGATTGCGCTTGACCAGCTTGAGCGGCCTGTTGGCTGTAACCAATCCAACCAATCATCAAGACAACAAGGGATTGCGCCAACATTTGGCCAAGACGTCTTGTCAGCGAGAAGTTACCGTAGATTGAACCTTCTGAACGTTTGCCAGTGATGTATTCGTTGTAGTCAATGGATTCTGAAACAAGACCCCATTGAAGTTGAACGGACATCATCATGAAAGCAATACCGACACTGGCAGAAACCATGTATAGGAATGGTGGCAAGTCACCCACTAAATTCCAGACGTACAAGCCAATAAAGATAGCGACACTCAATAGTAAATAAGTACGGATTACTTTAACTGTAGATCCAATGAATTTCACCAAATATGGAGCGATAAGCAGCAGTATTACTGGTAACCCTTGACCGATTAAAGCAGCAGTTCCCATTAAACCAATATCACCAAATACATCGCCATAAATATAAGGAAGCGTTGTATTGAATAAGGTTGAACC